>QMCD01000078.1_pt1 | contig 67743 bp, 66 predicted proteins | sample 1821841 | NCBI WGS metagenome assembly QMCD01 (sample SAMN01991225, study PRJNA193472) | Termite gut metagenome, whole genome shotgun sequencing project. | isolation source: worker | host: Macrotermes natalensis
GGCGTCGAACCCGGCGCCAGCGTCGGCTGCGTCGATGTCGTGGCCGAAGAGCGGCCGGTAAAGGCCTGCTGCAACAGAGGCGCGACACGATCCGCGCGCGAATATTTCAGCGAATAAACATAAAGGCGCGGCACATCGCCCATGCCGACATCGTCGAGACGGTCAATCCACACCTTGATCTCGTCAAGATATTCGGCACGCGGCGTTAACACCATCAATGTGTTCAAGCGCTCAATCGGAATAATCTTTGCGCCGCCGGCAAACAACGCGCCCTCCGGCGTGCCCATGATTGTTTGCAATTCTTCGCCAAGGCCTTTAACGTCGGCAGCGTAAACATGCCGACCGACATGCCGGCCATCCAGTCGATATCGAACATTTCGATGGTTTCCATGAGATGGCGCAATTCGAGCTCGGTGCCGGAAAGAACGATTAAATTCCGCGTATCGTCCGCGCGCATCGCCTGCGCGTCTTTGGCAAACGGCTCTAGAATCGACATCATCTCGCTGGCGCTGACATATTTCAGCGGCACAATCTGCACTGAAAAACCTTTCGGCAACGGCCGCTGCGAGCCGCCCAATTGCGGCGTCACATTGCCTTTGACGCCCGTGGCCGCGGGCAAGATTTTATAGACGCCGCCTTCTTTGACCATCGTTGCGTTATTCATGCGCAAGAGCGTTTCCAGCGTCGCGTACAACGCGTCGCCGTTTAGGCCGGAGGTTGAACGGATCGTGACCTGCCCGTTCACCGCGGGGTCAATCAGGTACGCCTCGCCGAGAATATCGCCGAGAATATTGCGGATGACCTCGCGTAAATCCGCCGCTTCAAAGTTGAGCACGACGTTTTCCAGTTTTTTCTGACTCGGCCCCGAAGACGGCGTTTGGCGTGCTCCCGCCGCCGTTGTCGGCACCGCGCCGCCAGACTGCTGGCCCTTGACCATGATCCCCGTACCCTTGAATATTTTGACGCGATCTTCTTCTTCCGCGCCGGTTTTCGCCCGATCGGCGGTTTCAGCCAGCGCGCGCGAAAACGGCGCTTCGACAGAACCCAATGCCTCGGTAACCCGCGGGCTGACATCGACAAATTCCGGCTGCTCTTCCGTGGTTGCGCACGCGGATAACCATAACCCGGTCATAAGGCAAACAATGATTTTTTTTGCCGTTTTAGTGGTGGATCGCAATTCGCTCATCTCGTCTTCCCGTAAAATCTTCATAAACTAGCGCTGCTGCGCGCGTTGTTGTGCCGCTTGTTGCTGTTGCAAAGCCCGGCGCTGCTGCGGCGTCATCGGTTGCTGGCCTTGTTGTTGCGGCGGCGCGGCCGGCGTCACCGCACCTTGCGGGCCGGTAACCACTTTCAGCAAAATTTCTTCTCCGTTCGCCAGTTTAATCCTGTCTTCCGCCACTTCGGTGATTTTTATACCGTTGATGGCATCATCAACACGCGCCGTTAACGGCTTGCCGTCTTTAACGGCTTTCAAAAACGCCAGCCTTGCATCACCGACAATCGCAACACCGGTCAAAATATAATCCATCCGCTGAATCGGCGTATCCTGCGCCGTTTCCTCTGCCGGCGGCACCGGTTCGCGGGTCGGCGTAAACAATGGCCGCTCGGCTGTGGCTTTCATTGTCGCCAGATCAATCGGCCGAAATTCCGGCATTAAGGTTACTTCCAGCGGCTGCGCGGCAGGCAATATCATTTTCGGCGCTTCCTTACGCACGGCAGCGCCAAAACTCGTCTCCCAGCCGATGATCAAAAGCAGGATCGCCGCCAGCGTCACACCGATTTTTCCGAGGGTTTCCAGACTCATGATTCACCGCCTTCGCTTTCCTCTGCGCCGCGATACGCCCAGGCAACAACTTCCATTTGCACATTGACTTCAGGCTCCTTGCCCGGCACCGGCTTATAGTTGCGGTTGACGTTTACCGGCCTGACCGTGATCGTGTCGATTACCAGATACGGCACCTGCGATTCCAATTTGTTGAGTACCCTCTGAAGATTGGCCGTTGTGGCAAAAAACTGTACATTGACGCTGATGCGGTTAAAGGCACCATCTTCCTTGGGCGCTACTGTCTGGCTGGTGGTAATCCGCGCACCATTGCCCTGAATCGCCGAACGGACAATATCCTGCAATTCCGCGCCGGCCAGATTTGCCGCCGTATTTTTCAGAAAGAAACGGCGTGCGTCACGGCGTTGTACCGCTTCAAGCACCGCCTCGACCTGCGGTTTTTGCGCGACCAGCCGTTCATAGCGCTCAAGAAAATCTTTCTGCTGTGCAATTTTTGTGTTGTAACGATCATGCAAGGACCACGCCGGCGCAATCAGCACCACGAGAACAGCCAACAGCACCGCCGCCAACAGCAGCACCGCCAAAAGCCGGGATTGTTGCGGCGTCAAACGCGCGCTCATTGCCCATTCTCCTCGACAAGCTCCTCCTCAACGACAACCTCGCCCGCGTCTTCCTCAATTGCATCTTCCTCAGCCGCCTCTTCATCGACAGCGGGCGATGGAGCAAGTGGACCGACCCCGGAAGACACCGAAGAACGGGGACGCGCTTCTTCGGCATTCGCTTTCGACGCGGGAAGCGGCGTCTGAGGCGTCTGAACCTGCGGCGGCGTCATCGGTACGGCCACCGGCAACTGCGCCTGCGGTGATGTCGGCGGCGTCACAGGTGCGGGCTCAATGGTGGGCGTTACCGCCGCCGCGGGAGAAGCGATCGGCTCGGGTTTTGCTTCCGGCATCGGAGGCTCGGGTTCTGGAGCCAACACCGAAACGCGCTCTCCTTTTTCTTTCGGCTTGATCTGCGCACCGATGTTGAAGCTTTCGCTATCAGTCTGCTGGATGCGAACGATCTGGGACAGCGGCTCCGCTTTGGTAAAAAGCGCCGACTCTTCAAGCCGCGCCACCAAATGGCTGGCGTTTTCCGACTCGCCGCGCACGGCAAGATTGCGTTGTGTCTCATGATTGCCCATGACGGTTTTGATTTCCATCTGGTTCAGCCAGGTATCATCGGGCATGATCTGTGTCACTTGCTCAAGCACCTCGATATTCGTCGGGTAAGCATCTTTTCGCTCCAGGACGAAATCGTAATCGGCGACAATTCGGTCAAGCGTGTTGCGCAGGTTTTCAACATCTTGCGCTTGGGTCCGCACATTATCGACCAAACGATCCAGTTTTTTCGCGTAATCGCGCTTCTGCCAAATCGGCAGGGCAATGGCCGCCGCCAAAAGCAGCAGTAAAAGGAAAGAAAGAACGGCAATCGCGCCGTACTGTCGCATGGACACAACCGATTTTTCTTCGCCGGGCAACAGGTTGAACGGGCTTTCGGCATCCTGAGGCGGATCGGCAAGCAGCGCTGCCACATTGCCGCCCAAGTCACGCACTGTTTGCATCGCCTTATCGACCGGTTTGCGCGGCAATGCCGTGAATTCCACGCTGATTTCATTTTTCTCACGATGATGGCCGGTGATGTGCACATCGAAATAAAGGTCCTCAGCACGGAAAGGCGTATGGCGATCCAAATCGTAAGTAAGCGCTTGCTTGAGATTCTCTTCGAGTGCATCAGGCAGATTCAGCGTCCGCCGCAACACCTTGATCGCCGGCAACGACAGCGCCACCGGCGACGCAAGCCGGGCAAACGCCGCTTGCGCAATCTGAAAGCGCGTTTCCGGAGAACCGGCCAAATCAACGGTTTCATGCAAAACCCGCGCGACTTGCCCGTACTCCATCGTCGGCATCCAGATCGACAATGTTTTTTCGGTCACTTCGACAGCCGGCAACAGTTTACGCTGTTGCATGCGCGAACGAAAACGCGTCGGCAACAGTTGGATGAACTCAAACCGCCACCAGCGCCAGAACGTTGCCGTCTTTTTCCTGATGAATAAAGCCGTTTCTGAAAAATCCAAAACCAATCCCTAAGCCAAATATCCGTGGAATTTTATACCGTAAGCACCGATAAAAACGCAATTCATTGATTTTTTATCGTATTACTTGGGGATTTGTGTCTTTTCGACATCCCCCCGCGTTTCCACGTCACATTCCATTAACCTTCACCCCACAGCATGATCATCAGCGGTTTTTTGATTTGCCCGGTATAGCGCAGCACCGCGATCCGGGTAAAACGAACGCCATCCGTCATTTCCACTTCAGCAATAAAACGCCATACCGAACTGCGCCCGCCGCCGCCTATAAAGCCCGGCGACGGCTGCCGATTCGCCAGCGCTTCGGCGCGACGCGCCAAAAAATCGTCCACCGCCACATCCGTCGCGCCTGGAATACACAGCAGCACTTCGCGCGACGCGGTCTCGGTATTGACGTTTTGCTGTTGTGAATACACCGTAAGATGCGGTGCCACCGCCGCATACAGCGAAGGCGTCATGCCCAATACCATCCCCAGCTCTTCAACGGACTGAAATGCGGCGTTGGGCGGCTTATACGCCAGCTTTGCGGCGCGATAATCGCGCTCTTCCGCGCCGTTCGGGCGACGCAAATCATCGGCGTCGCGCCAGTCAACAATCGCATCCACCATACGGGCAGCGTCGATTTCATCCAGGCCGCCGACGATTTCAAACAACCGCTGCAATAAAAAGTCGTTGGCGGTATTCAAATCAATGAACGCGCCTTCGTCAACAGCCGTCACATGCACCGTGGCACCGTCCTCTTCCCAACTGTACGTACGGCCATCGGCGCGCCACGCCGCATCTTGTTCGGTGCGCGGCACCACCAGCTCAAAAATCGCCCGCTCCACCGCACCGTCGGCAATCCAGCGCGCCTGTGCGGCCGAGACGGAGTTTTGTGCCGCCAGCGCTTCGTCACGCATCGCCAGGGAAAACCCGCCCGCGATCAACGCCAGCAATACCGTTGCCCATAACACAATGATGAGCGCGATACCCTGCTGCCGATGAACCACATTCATACCGCGCCGCACTTTCCGCTGCTTTCATTCCAGGCGCGGCAACCGGCCGCTTCGCTTTTACGCAGTTCGACAAAAAACGTCGGCCACGCCACACCATTTTCCAGCGTGACATCAATGCGCACCATGTCCGGCAAACGTTGCGGGTTATCCCAGTCTTTCCGCCAACGCGGCTCGTCTTCGAGCGTCGCGTCTTTTTCCAAGCCGTAATACTCAATATTGATGCTTCTGACGCGATCCGCCAGTACGGAAAATTTGGCGTCTTTGAACTGCGGCATTTTCTTTTCGTTAACGTCGGGAATCGTATGCTCCAAAATAAGCTGCCCGCTTTTGACCATACGTAGCCGCCATGCCCAAAGCCCGCCCGACAACACCCGCGTCGGCAACGCCGACACGTACATCATCTCTTTACCGTCGCCCGAAAAAATCAGCGGAAACTCCCTTTCCTCGCGCAGGCGCAATGGATGCGCGTTGCCCAAATGGCTGCGCAGGAACTCCTGGGCAAGCCGCATCGACGAAGTATCGTCCGCCAACAGCTCGCCCGCATCGCGGCTTTTCCCGGCCAGCCCGAATACGCCCGCAAGGGTTCCCGCGATCAGCGCCAGCAACGTCATCGCGACGATGACTTCCAGCATCGTAAAGCCGCGCTGTCTCTTTGAAAAACCCGTCGTCCGCATCATGGGTTCGGATCCATGGTAACTTTGGTGGTCGCAACAGACAGCGTGCGCTCCATGCCCGCGCCTGGAAATGAGACAATTGCCACCAGCCGGTAAATTTTCATCGCCTGAACCGCGTCGAGGTTCATCACGCCAAGCGTTTCACTTAAATCCGGCGGCGGCACATAAGGCTCAATCACTATCTGCCATTTCACTTCGCCGTCTTTGCCTTGCGCTGACCCCGGCCGCAAGGGCATTGCCATCGACGCCAGCGCCAACTGGTTTTGCGCAACTTCCAGCGCCCGCCCCCAGGCATTTGCCGAGTCGATATTGTTCAACGCCCCACCAAAAAGCCGCGATAACGCCGCGCCGAGTACCGCTAGCACGACAAATGCCACCAACACCTCCAGCAGTGAAAATCCGCGTGTTTTTTTCATCATTCGAGAATACGCGCCCGCCCGGTCAGCCAGTCAACATCCACTTCGTATTTGCGCTCGCTGCCCTCTCCCGCACTGACGGTAATTCGACCACCGTTTGACCCGCCATCGGGGAAAAAACGGATACTCGCCATCGTGTCGTTAATCAGATCGTCCTGCGCCGTAAAAACTTCCAAAAATACTTCTTCCGGCAATTGCTGTTCTTTGCCCATGTGTTCGACTTGAAAACGACGATGTTCGAGATCGACCACCAGAAAAGTTTCTTCGCGCAGCGATACCGCTTCCGAACGTGCCAACCTTGCCGCCGCCGCCAGTTGTCGGGCAGCCCCCCTTAATTCTGTTTCAGACGGCCCCTCTCCGCCCAGAATGGGGATGGCAATACCCACTGCCACCGCCATAAGCGCTAACACGACCAAAAGCTCCAGCAGCGAAACGCCGCGATTGCGCCAGATCATGCGCCGTCACAATCCATTCGTGTTTTAGTTCAGCTCGGCGCTGGAAACATCGCGGTTCACGCCTTCGCCGCCATCCTGGCCGTCCGCGCCCAGCGAGATAATTTCATAAGGCGCATTGTTTTTGCCCGGTACCACGTAACGGTACTCGTTGTCCCACGGGTCGCGCGGAACATGGTTCGCTTTCCAATACGGGCCGTTCCAGCGCGACACACCTTGCGGTTTCGTCACCAACGCCTGCAGGCCCTCCGACTGCGTCGGATAACGGCCCACCTCAAGCTTGAATAAATCCAGCGTGTTGATGATATTCTGAATGTCGATTTGCGCCGCTTTCACTTTCGCTTGCTCGCCGCGTTCGCCAAAGTTTCCGGCAACAATCCCCATCACCACCGCAATCAACACCAGTACCACCAGGATCTCCATCAGGGTCATGCCGCGCTGATAAACATTCATGGTTTTACGGTTTTTCAACTTCATTTCCATATCGCTCTCCATAACAAAGCCGCTTGCGGCTTTTCGTTAACCCACCACATCGGTCATGCCGATCACGCCGAGCATGATCGCCAGAACGATGAAAAAAATCACGCCCGCCAGCGACAAAATAATCAGCGGCTCAAGAAACGCCAAAAAACGTTTGATCGCCGTCTGCACCTCACGGTCGTAAATATCGGCGACACGCCCCAACATTTCCTCAAGCTGGCCACTCTCTTCGCCGACGACAATCATCTGGGTCGCCAGTTTCGGATAAACCCCCGTACTCGCCAGCGGCCGTCCGAAGCCGCGCCCTTCGCGCAACTCCATGATCACGCCGTCAAGCACGCCCGCCATTTTCATGTTGGTCATGGTATCGCGGGTAATTCCCAACGCCGTCAGCAATGTGACGCCATTGGCAAGCAACGTCGATAAGGTTCGGGCAAAACGTGCCGTTTCCGAGCGGGAAATCACGTCGCCAAGGCGCGCGCGCCGCAAAATCCATGCATCCCAACGCGCGCGAATATTCGGTTTGGCCAGCATCCTTTTAATGACCATGACCGCACCGACCAGCCCGGCCATAATTGCCCACCACCAGTCTTTGACAAAATTACCGACAACCACAACGATCTGCGTCATCATCGGTAACGCTTTGCCGGAGCGGGCAAACGTTGTTTCAAACTGCGGCACGACCCAGACCAGGATCACCGCTGCCGACACAATCGCCACCATAATCAAGATCGTCGGATAAATCATCGCCGATTTTACCGACTCGCGCAGCTCCTTATTGCGCTCCATCGTTTCCGCCAACCGCGTCAACACCGCCGCCAACGCGCCGCCCGCCTCTCCGGCACGCACCAGATTGATATAAAAACGCGAAAAAACATCGGAGCGGTTTTCCAGCGCTTGCGACAACGCTTTACCACCGCGCACGCTATCGCGAATGCCCTGCAACAAATCAATCAGCGGCGGCGCTTCTGCCAAGGCGATCAGCGTTTCCAATGCCCGATCAAGCGGTAAGCCGGCGCGCAGCAACGTCGCCAGCTCGCGCGTAAACGACATCACCTGATCGTTATTGACTTTTTTCGATGCAAAGATGCCGCCCTGTTTTGCCGCGCCGCTTTTCCCGGATCGTCCGGCGGCGGCGACCGACGCGCCTGCCGTAATCGAAATCGGCATCATCGACTGATCGCGCAAGCGATCGACAACATCGCGCTCACTCGGCACATCCATCATGCCGGTAACCACCTCGCCACCGGCGCGAACGGCTTTATAGCTGAAATACGCCATGATCAATTCTCTCGTGTGGCGCGTAAGACTTCTTCAATCGTCGTAATGCCCGCCAGCGATTTACGCAACCCGTCTTCGTACATCGTGATCATGCCATCGGCGACAGCCTGCGCTTTGATTTCACCCGACGTAGCGTGGCGCATAATCAGCGAACGCACGGCATCGGTCATCAGCAACATTTCCAAGATACACACCCGCCCGATATAGCCCGTGCCGGCGCAGGTTTTGCAACCTTTCGGGTGCCACAGGCGAATTTCTTCGTCACCTGGCGTCAAACGGCGCAAACCAAGCTCATCGACCATTTCCGGCAGTACGGTATAGGGTTCTTTGCAATCGTTACACAACGTGCGCACCAAACGCTGCGCCTGAATGCCGACAACGGTTGAAGTCAGCAGGTAATCCTCGACGCCCATATCAAGCAGACGGTTTACTGTCGATGCGGCGTCGTTGGTGTGTACCGTTGACAGCACCAAATGGCCGGTCAGCGCCGACTGCACCGCAATTTGCGCGGTTTCCAGATCGCGAATTTCGCCGATCATGATGATGTCCGGATCCTGGCGCACAATTGAGCGCAATGCATTGGCGAACGTCAGGTCGATCTGCGGCTTAACCTGAATCTGGTTGATGCCCGGCATCTGGTATTCGACCGGATCTTCAACGGTCAAGATTTTTACATCCGGCTTATTGACGCGATCCAGCGCCGTATAAAGCGTGGTGGTTTTCCCGGAACCGGTAGGCCCGGTGACCAGCAAAATACCATTCGGCTGCATCAGCGCCGACAAAAAACGCTCCATTGTCTTACCGGTAAACCCGAGCTTTTCAAAATCCAGCGCCACACCGCCTTTATCGAGAATCCGCATGACCACCGATTCGCCATGCATCGTAGGCACGGTTGAGACGCGCAAGTCAATTTCCTTGCCCTGTGTGCGCAAGCGGATACGGCCATCCTGCGGTAAACGCCGTTCGGCAATATCAAGGTTGGCAATGATTTTGACCCGCGAAATCACCGCTGCTGACAGGCGCTTCGGCGGCGATTCCACTTCGTGAAGCACGCCGTCAACCCGGTAGCGCACAATCAGGCGGTCTTCAAACGGCTCAATGTGAATGTCGGAGGCGCGCATTGTCATCGCGTTGGTAATGATCAACGACACCAGCCGGATAACCGGCGCTTCCGACGCCAGGTCTTTTAACTGTTGAACATCGGCGTCAAAACCAAGTTCGTCGCCCGCTTCGAAAGTCGCCTCGTCACCGAGAATCTGCCCGACCGCCGAACGCCCGGTGCCGTACAGGCGTTCAAGCGCCGCCTCCAACTCCGACGGCAATGCTACACTCGGCACAACTTTTTTTCCGGTTGCCATCGCAAACGCATCGATGGTGTATTCGTCGCCGGGATCGGCCATCGCCAGCAACAATTCCTCTTCGGTTTCTTGAAGCGGCAACGCGCGCGCCTCGCGCAAAAAACGCGGCGACACGCGTTCTTCGAGCACCGGCAATTCCGGAAACTTGTCGGCACGCACCAGCGGCACCTGATACAACTCTGACAGTGCCTCGGCAATATCGATGGGCGCCACCAAGCCAAGCGTGGTCAGCATCGTCGCCAAATTACCGTCCGGAGAATCTTTCAACAAACGCTGAGCACGATCCAGCGAAGACTGGTTCAGCTTACCGCGCGCAATCAGAACGCTGCCCAAAGAGGCAGAAGCGTCGCTTTCTGTTTTGTCGGCGGATAGGGTAAATTCACTCATGACCTGACCCTTGATGTCCCGAAATTATGCAGATTTTTGATCATAGCATGAACCCGGAAAAGCAGATGGCGCGACTTTTCGTACCTGTAACGATTCTGAAACCATTGATTGTCTTGAAAACAATACGCGCTCCAGCAATCAGGAAGCGGCTATTTTTTCAGTCATTTCTTTTTCGCCGCCCGATCCCGCCGTCTTAATTCCGCCAGTTTTTCGGCAATTTTAGCTTCCAACCCGCGCGGCGTCGGGCGATACCAATTCGGTTCTTCCATACCTTCCGGCAAGTAAGTCTCGCCCGCGGCATAGGCATCCGGCTCGTCGTGCGCATAGCGATAGCCACCGCTGTAACCAAGTTCCTGCATCAGCTTGGTCGGCGCGTTGCGTAAACGCATCGGTACTTCCCGGGAAATATCTTCGCGAATAAACCGGCGTGCCGCGCCGAAAGCGACATAACCGGCATTGCTCTTGGGGGCAACGGAAAGATAAATCAACGCTTGCGCCAAAGCCAGCTCACCTTCCGGCAAGCCCAGCCGCTCATATGTTTCCGCTGCGTCGTTGACAATCTGCGCCGCGCGCGGATCGGCAAGGCCGATATCCTCCCATGCCATGCGCACAATGCGCCTAGCCAAGTAGCGCGGGTCGGCACCACCATCGAGCATCCGGCAAAACCAGTACAACGCCGCGTCGGGATGCGAACCGCGCACCGATTTGTGCAGCGCGGAAATCTGATCGTAGAACGCTTCGCCGCCTTTATCAAAACGGCGCAACGAGCGCGCCAGCGCCGACTCAACAAACCGGGTATCGAGCGCCACGTCTTTGCCATGCTGTGCGGATTCGGTCATCGCTTCGGCAAGATGTTCCACCAATGTGATCAAACGTCGCCCGTCACCATCGGCATACTCGATTAGAATCGAACGGATGTTATCGGGCACCATTTGCCCGGGCATCGCCACTGCCAGCGTACGGTCAAGCAGCTGCGCCAATTCGCCCTCCGAAAGGGCGTGCAGCACATAAACCGTGGAGCGCGACAAAAGCGCGCTGTTGACCTCAAATGACGGATTTTCGGTTGTCGCGCCGATAAATATGAACAAACCGCTCTCAACATGCGGTAAAAACGCATCCTGTTGCGCTTTGTTGAAGCGATGCACTTCATCGACAAAAAGCAATGTGGCGCGCCCCCGCTCCTGCGCAAGTTGCGCGCGCGTTACGGCGTCGCGAATGTCCTTCACGCCGGAAAGTACCGCGGAAATGGCGATAAATTCGGCGTGGAATGCGTCCGCCATCAGTCGCGCCAATGTCGTTTTGCCGACGCCGGGCGGACCCCATAAAATCATTGAATGCGGTTTTCCCAGCGCGAATGCGGTGGAAAGAGGCTTCCCGTTACCGATCAAATGCCGTTGGCCGATCACCTCTTCGAGCGTTTTCGGCCGCAATTTTTCGGCAAGAGGCACGGAAGACGACAACACTTCTTTTTCTTTTTTTTTCGACACAGGCGCGTCAAAAAAAAGGTCATCGCTCATGGCACATGCGCCGTAACGGCATATCTTTTATGTTATGAAATAAACGTGATGAAAGTTACCGCAAAAATGCTCAGCAACCAAAACAACAACGAACGCCAAGCAAGCGCAATCGCCGAAGGCAGCGCCGTTGGCGTCACTTTGACCGTAGGCGGCGGTGCGCCGAGCTCCTCGAATTCCTTGCCGACGATTTCTTCGCCGCTTGTCGGCACATTGTCATCGGAAGCGATCCCGCCTTCGCCCTCCATCGTTTGCAATGCGTTCGTTTCGTCGTCTTTGGCAAACGATTCATTTTCCGGTATCGATGATGTCGCCCGAGGCGTCCAACTTAAGCCAAGCGCGCCCATGCCGGTGGCCAATAAGACATTCTCATTGCCTGCATTGTCAAACAGGCCAAAATCATCCGGAAGGGCTCGCCATTGATAAATGGCGTCTTCAAAACTGCCGACGATGGCAAAAGTAAAGGCCAAAAGACGCACTGGAACCCAGTCCACAATGAACAGCAGCCAACGCGCAGCACGCCCGAATTCCGCCCGCGCGCTACCCACCACCGAAATATCTTCGCCTACGGGAACGTTCGCCCATTCGCGGCTGATAGCCGCCAACATCCAATAAACCGCCGCACCCGGCGCGCCAAAAACAAAGAACCAGAACAGCACGCCAAACACGCTGCGATACATGGCCACCGCGCCGTTTTCAATCGCGTGCAGCGCGATTTCATCGGAAGAAAGCGTGCCGCTTTCCGTCCCTTGCCACTCATGAAGCGCTTGACGCGCTTTGGGTAAATCGCTCTCATTGAGCGCATCACGAATATCGGTCAGATGATGGCTGAAATGACGAAAACCCATCGTCAGGTACAGCGCGAGAGCGCTCCACGCCAGCCACAACCACCAAAACGGTGCCACCAGCCGATCTACCAGCAAAATGAGTAAAAACGGCAACAATGCAATCATGGTTGCCACCCAAGTGCCGCTGCCTGCCAGCATGATCTCCAGATGACGTAAATAACGGACATAGAGATTTTCAAAGCCGCGCCTCCAGCCGACGACACGCCATTGTTCTGCGCCGATTGCAATAAGAATAGCCAAAAGTTTCATAACAAGGAAAAGTTTACTTGTAGCATTAGAACCATGATTATAATCCCGATACGAATCAATCAAGGAATCCCTTTCATGGCGCGCGAAACGATGGAATATGATTTACTGATTATCGGTGCAGGCCCTGCCGGGCTGACTGCCGCCTTACGCGCCAAGCGGCAAGCACTGGCAAAAGGACGCGATCTCAGTATCGCCGTCATCGATAAAGCGCCGACGCCCGGCGCGCACACACTGTCCGGGGCAATTCTCAACCCACGTACGCTCAATGAATTCTGGCCGGATTGGCGGCAACATAACCCGCCGCTACAAGGCCAGGTTCTTGATGAATCCTTAATTTTCCTCAGTAAACACCGGGGTTTTCGCATGCCGTCGTGGAGCGTACCGAAGCTGCTCGACCATCATGGCCAGGATTTGATCAGTCTCGGGCAATTGGTGGCTTGGCTTGCTGAAAAAGCTGAGGCTGAAAATATCGACGTTTTGCCCGGCTTTTCGGCGGTAACGCCGATTTTTGCCGACGATCAACCCAATACGCCTTTGCTCGGCGTTGTCACCGGCGACTTCGGCGTCGCTCAGAATGGCGCGCGCAAGCCCAATTATCAGCCCGGTATTGAACTGCGCGCGCGCTACACGTTGATTGCAGAAGGTACGCGCGGTTCGTTAACACGGCAAATTATGAAACGTTTTAATCTCGCGCGACAAAGGTGCCCACAAAAATACGCGCTGGGTTTTCGTGAGCTTTGGCGCATACCCGAAACGCAACATACGCCGGGACGGATATTGCACTTCATGGGCTGGCCGCTGATGGGACGAGCGGCAGGCGGTGGTTTTTTATACTTTCTGGAAAAACCGATGGTGGCGGTCGGCCTGATTGCGCACCTGAATTACGAGAATCCGTTTTTTTCACCGTTCGATGAATTTCAATGCCTGAAAACGCATCCGGAAATTCGGGCATTGTTAGAAGGTGGCGAGCGCCTCAGTTACGGCGCGCGCACGATCAGCGAAGGCGGTGTACAGTTTTTGCCCAAGCTGATTTTTCCGGGCGGCGCTCTGCTCGGTTGCGCGGCAGGGATTGTCAATTCGCTGAAAACCCAAGGCATCCACACCTCAATGAAAAGCGGCATGCTGGCGGCCGACGCAGCGGTGGACGCCATCATTCAAAACCGTCATCATGATTTATTGACGGCCTACGAAAATAATTTCCGCGCTTCGTGGGCATATCGCGAACTGTACGAAAGCCGTAATTGCAAACCGTTGATGGGCACAGGGAAATGGCACCATATCCTCGCAACAGGCATCGGCGCGTGGGCGCAACAACTAGGCGTCACCCGCTGGTTGCCGATCACGCTTAAACAGAAATACCCCGACCATCAGATGATGCGGCCACAAGCGGAAGTCGAGGCCATTGAATACCCGCCCTACGATGAAGTTTTCTCGTTTGACCGATCATCATCGCTGTTTTTGAGCAATCTTTTTTACACTGAAAATCAGCCGTCACATCTGCATCTTTCCGATCCGGGTATGCCTGAGCATCTCAATCTACCGCGTTACGGCGGTCCGGAAACGCGTTATTGCCCGGCAGGCGTTTACGAATATGTGTACGCCGACAATAACAACGATACCGCGTTCACGTTGCGTATCCACGCTGAAAACTGCCTGCAATGCAAAGCGTGCGACATCAAAGATCCCACACTTAATATCGTTTGGACGCCGCCTGAAGGCGGCAATGGCCCGCGTTATGTCAACATGTAATATTTTGTTTGTACTGTTCTGACAAAGAAAGATAAACCGTCCGCATTAAAAATTTTACACACTCTTCCTTGCGCATCCGATTGGGTATTTGGCACAATCAGGCTAAAATAACCTTGGCATTCGATTTAATACCCAATGCTTTAAAAAAAGAGGAGAGGAAACGATGAAACTATGGAGCGACAGCTTTATTGATTCTACCGCTATTCCCGAAGAATTTGCCTTCGCCGCCATTGCCCCAGTTCGCCATGTTGCACTATCGAAAAACCTCAACCCGCATCTGGCGTGGAATGACGTTCCGGAAAGTGTAAAATCTTTTGCCCTGATCTGCCACGACAAAACCGCTCCCAGCCAGAGTGATGACGTCAATCAGGAAGGAAAAGAAATCCCGGACGATTTGCCGCGCGTCGATTTTTTCCACTGGCTATTGATCGACATTCCTACCGATATGCGTGAAATTGTGGCGGGCAGCATGAGCCGCGAAATTACGCCTCGCGGCAAACCCGGCCCGAAAATTCCCGGTTGCGTGTCCGGCATGCGCCACGGCATTAACGACTACACCAGCTGGTTCTCGAGCGACCCCGACATGCGCGGAGAATACTATGGTTACGACGGACCATGTCCGCCATGGAATGACAGCCTTGTGCATCATTATGCGTTTACGCTCTATGCGCTCGACATTGCCCAGCTGAATGTCGCCGGAAAAATTACCGGTATGGAAGTCCGTCAGGCAATCAAGGGACACGTCCTCAGTGAAGCAAGGATTATCGGTCACTATACACTGAATCCCCGCCTGATTACCCAATAAGAAAGAGAGACAAAAAATGAATAAGCATTTGTTTTTAATCGTTCCACTGCTGCTAATACTGACCGGTTGCGGCGTCGAAACCGCAACCACTGCGGCAACAGCGGCACAACTTAAGGCGGAAGAAGCCAAACAGGCACAGCTACAACTGGAAAACGCCAGGAAACAAATCGATGAAATGAATCAGATGACCATTCAGCGCATGGATGAAATCGAGCAACAGGCTGTGACGTCATCGCCTTCCACAGGACCTTAAAAAAACGCTACCATATGCAATTCATGCCGTAACTCGCCGGGTTGACCGCATCGGCGAGGTTTTGTGTTGTTTTTTAAGGAGAACCTTATGTCTGCCGTAGCTAAAGTGCTTGCCATGGTCAATGAGCACGACGTCAAATTTGTTGATTTTCGCTTCACCGATACGCTGGGTAAAGAGCAACACGCTTCTATCCCGGCACACTCGGTACATGAAGACCTGTTCGAAGAGGGCTTCCCGTTTGACGGCTCGTCAATTGCCGGATGGAAAGGCATCCAGGCCTCCGATATGTTGTTGCGGCCCGATCCGACCACCGCCAAAATCGACCCGTTCATGGAAGACACCACGTTATTCCTGAACTGCGACGTCATTGATCCGGTTGACGGCAAAGGATATTCGCGTGACCCGCGCTCGCTGGCACGCCGCGCCGAAGCCTATCTCAAATCCACCGGTATTGCCGACGAGGCGTTCTTCGGTCCGGAGCCGGAGTTTTTCGTGTTCGATTCCGTCGAATGGAACATCGATATGTCCGGTTGCCACAGCAAAATTTTTTCGGAAGAAGCGGCGTGGTCATCTGCGGAAAAATACAGTGACGGCAATACCGGCCACCGCCCGCGCGTTAAAGGCGGCTATTTTCCGGTACCGCCTGTGGATTCGCTTCAAGACTTGCGCTCGGCGATGTGCCTGACGCTGGAAAGCCTTGGCATCCCTGTCGAAATTCACCACCATGAAGCCGCTACCGCCGGACAATGTGAAATCGGCACCCGTTTTTCCACGCTGACGCAACGCGCCGACTGGCTGCAATTGCTCAAATATGTTGTCCATAATACGGCGCATCGCTATGGCAAGACCGCAACGTTCATGCCCAAACCGATTGTCGGCGATAACGGCTCGGGCATGCACGTTCATCAGTCGCTGTGGAAAGACGGCAAAAACCTGTTTTCGGGCGACGGCTATGCCGGTTTGTCCGATCTTGCGCTCTATTACATCGGCGGCATCATTAAGCACGCGCGTGCGTTAAACGCCATCACCAACCCGACAATCAATTCATACCGTCGCCTGGTTCCCGGCTTTGAGGCGCCAGTCAAACTTGCCTATTCGTCGCGTAATCGCTCGGCATCAATCCGCATTCCGTATGTCGCCAGCCCGAAAGGCCGTCGCATTGAAGCGCGCTTCCCCGATCCGACTGCGAACCCATATCTGGCATTTTCGGCGCTAATGATGGCAGGACTGGACGGTATCCAGAATAAAATTCACCCGGGCGATCCCGCCGACAAGAATCTTTACGATCTGCCACCGGAGGAAAACGCCAAGATCCCGACCATCTGCACGTCGCTTGACATGGCGCTTGACCACCTTGACCGTGACCGCGAATTCCTAACACGCGGCGGCGTTTTCTCGAATGACATTATTGATGCTTTCATCGCCTTAAAACACGAAGAGGTCACACGGATGCGCATATTGGTACACCCGGCCGAGTTTGATATGTATTACAGCCTTTAAAAAAGAATGAAGCATTTTCGGCGAAAGCTGTTTTCTCTGATGACGTGCGCCATCTGCCTTACGGCAGGTGGCGCATCATTTACAGCACATGCCGAAATCTGCGCCTACGAGAATATCGACGGCAAAATGCTGTACACCAATGTTAAGCCCGGGCCGGGCTGGACCAAGCGCGGTGAATGCTTCAAATCGATTGAGCCGCCACCACCGAAAACTAAAACTAATAATACCAAAAGTACGGTAACGCATAGCGCGCTGCCGAAAGTAACCCCCGAGCAACAGAAACAGCGCGACACCATGCGCCGACAAGTCCTTGAAGAAGAACTGGCTGTCGAGAGCAATTTATTGGATGGTGCCAAAAATGCCTTGATCATCGGCATGGCGCCGGCTTCGCCCAACGAAATGAAAGACAGTACGCGTTATCAACAACGCATTCAACAGTTAAAAGATACTGTTGCCCTGCATGAGCGCAATATCGAAGCGCTCAAGAAAGAAATCAACAGAATCAATTAGCACCATTAAAGAAAGTAATAGCCTTTATTTCATTCTTCTTTTCCACGTCCAAAATATGGGCAAATATTATACTTATTGGGGTTATTACCGCTGCTCTTGAGTGCTAGAATGCCGCGGTTGTTTGACTTCGAAAGGGGCGGTTTCCTATGAAAATTCATGAATATCAAGGCAAGGAAATACTAAATAAATTTGGCGTTCCTGTTCCTAAAGGCCAGGTCGCTTTTTCTACAGACGAAGCGGTACAGGCCGCTGAAAAACTGGGCAGGCCGGTATCAGTGGTGAAAGCGCAAATTCACGCTGGCGGGCGTGGCAAAGGCGGCGGCGTCAAGCTGGCGCGCTCCATTGACGAAGTGCGCACATTGGCCGATGAAATGCTGGGCATGCAATTAATCACCCACCAAACCTCTCCTGAAGGCCAAACGGTACGCCGTCTATGGATTGAGGAAGGCGCGGACATTCATAAAGAGTTCTACGCCGGTATTGTGATTGACCGCGAAAAACAGCTGCCGTGTTTAATGGTATCCTCCGAGGGCGGTATGGATATCGAGGAGGTTGCAGCCAAAACACCGGATAAAATCCACAAATTCTGGATTGATCCCGAGCAAGGATTGACTGAAGCACAAGCCAAAGAAGCCGCAACCAATATTGGCATTCCCGATGCGTCGATCCCGCAAGCCGTTGCCATTCTGCAGGGATTAGCCAAAGCGTTCTGGGATACCGACGCCTCACTTTTGGAAATCAACCCGTTGATTCTGGAAAAAAGCGGCAAGTTAAAAGCTTTGGACGCTAAATTCAATTTCGACAGTAACGCGCTCTTTCGCCATCCGGAAATTGTCGCGCTGCGCGATCTTGATGAAGAAAACCCGGACGAAATCGAGGCGTCACAATACGACCTTTCTTATATTGCGCTCGACGGCAATATCGGTTGTCTCGTTAACGGCGCCGGCTTGGCGATGGCCACCATGGACACCATCAAGCTGTTCGGCGGCATGCCCGCCAACTTCTTGGACGTTGGCGGCGGCGCGACAACGGAAAAAGTTACCGCCGCGTTCAAAATCATGTTGCGCAATTCACAGGTGAAAGGCATCCTCGTCAATATTTTCGGCGGCATCATGCGTTGCGATGTTATCGCCGAAGGTATCGTTACCGCAGTGCGCGAAACCAGCCTGAATGTCCCGCTGGTAGTACGCATGAAAGGTACCAACGAGGAAATCGGCAAACGCCTGTTGAAAGAATCCGGGCTGCCGATTATCGCTGCGGACAACATGGGCGAAGCCGCACAAAAAATTGTCGATGCCGTCACCGGCGCATAAGCAATTGCGATTGGAGAAATAACATATGTCAATTCTGATCAACAAAAATACCCGAGTTATCACCCAAGGCATTACCGGAAAAACAGGCCAATTTCATACCCGGATGTGCCGCGAATATGCTAATGGCGCGGCTTGCTTTGTGGCTGGCGTCAACCCGAAAAAAGCCGGTGAGGATTTCGAAGGCGTGCCCATCTTCGGCACAGTCGCCGAAGCCAAAGCGCAGACAGGTGCAACCGTCAGCGTCATTTATGTACCACCGGCAGGCGCTGCCGATGCCATCTGGGAGGCTGTAGCGGCCGACCTTGATCTGGTCATCTGCATCACCGAAGGCATTCCCGTACGCGACATGGTGGTCGTGCGTGACCGGATGCGCAAAGAAAAACGCAAAACCAAATTAATCGGTCCAAACTGCCCCGGCGTCATTACCCCTGACGAAATCAAAATCGGAATCATGCCCGGCCACATACATAAAAAAGGGCGCATCGGGGTTGTGTCACGTTCCGGCACATTGACCTACGAAGCCGTCGCACAGTTAACAGAATTGGGGCTTGGTCAGTCTACTGCTGTAGGCATCGGCGGCGACCCGGTGAACGGATTGAAGCATCGCGATGTTTTGGAGCTTTTCAACGACGATGCTGATACCGATGCGGTCGTAATGATCGGCGAAATCGGCGGCAACGACGAAGAAACCGCGGCAAGGTGGGCAAAAGACCATATGGTCAAGCCCGTGGTGGGTTTTATTGCCGGCGTCACTGCCCCGCCGGGAAAAAGAATGGGACATGCCGGAGCGATCATCTCCGGCGGTCAGGGAACAGCACAGGAAAAGCTGGCCGTTCTCGAAGAGTGTCGTATTAAAACCACAAAAAATCCATCAGAAATCGGGAAATTACTGAAGTCCGTGATTTAAAACAACCGCTTTGTTATCGTCGTATCAATAAGATCATGAGCAAAACGTGATAAAGTTCTTTTTTCACATTACATGCCTTATTGGATGCCTCGAAACAACGCCATATCGCTGCAAACGGCAGGACAAACTGATCGCGGACATGTCCGCGATCATAATGAAGATTATATTTTTTTCGACCCGCTCCTCGGCCTTGCTGTGCTCGCCGATGGTATGGGCGGTTACAACGCGGGGGAAATCGCTTCCGAAATAGCGGCTCAAACCATCGCTAAAGGCGTACGACGCGCTTTTGAAAAAGGGGAAGTTCCTTATCTTAACGGCGCGGCCGATCCCGAAGATGGTTTAATGTACGCGACAACCCTTTTGCGCAAACAGGTTATTCTTGCCAACCGCAAAGTCTATGAGGCCTCTATCAATGAACCCGATTGCGAAGGAATGGGTACGACCGTCGTCGCCGCGATCTTGTGCGCCCATCGTTTTACCGTCGCTCATGTCGGCGACTCTCGCGCTTATCGTTGGCGCAACGGCGTGTTTTGCCAATTGACGCGCGATCACTCTTTGTTGCAAGAGCAAATTGATCATGCCGAGTGGCAGGCTGAGCGCGCCGATGAGTTTCCGCGCAAAAACCTGGTAACTCGAGCTCTTGGCGCTGACCGTCATGTCCAAGTCGATATCGCTGAATTCGACGCGTTGCCCGATGATGTTTTCCTGCTGTGTTCCGACGGATTGACCGACATGCTTTCGCCGAGCAAAATCAGCGGCATCATTGACGAAACACACTCCGTTTCGCTCGACAATGCTGCCGTTCGTCTGGTTGAAGAAGCCAACAAGCAAGGCGGGCGCGACAATGTTTCCGTGGTCTTATTAAGAATTCCGAAGAGTTGATTTTATGTGCATTTTTTTGTTCTTTTTACTTCTGCCGATTCTCGAATCGGTTCCGCGTTCACTTGCCAGATGAGGTTGCCCTATGGCCAAGTTACTTCTTTTCTTGCAAGACGGTAATTCTCAAGAAATCCTTTTTGACAAGGACCGCATCACTATCGGACGCCGTAGCGATAATGATGTCCCGTTGCCTTACCCTGCCGTTTCCGGTCGCCACGCCGTTATTTCCGTTCTGCCGCCGGATCGCTGCTTTATTGAGGACCTGAAAAGTACCAACGGCACCATGCTCAATGGTAAACCCGTCAAAGAACGTATTCAGCTTAAAGACCGCGACCAGATTGATATTGGCGGGCAAAAATTCGTCTATCTGGAAAGCAAAGCACGCTTAACCGCCTCTGCCTCTGCCTCTGCCTCTGCCACTCCCCCTAAGACCCCGGAGCTATCGTTGATCAATAAAGACGCCATCATCCGCTCAGCCGGGCGCTCTTCCTCTGTACCCGAAGAAAACCTTCCTAAAGCGCCCAATTTAAGCCTTTCTGCCGCATATGCCTACCTCAGCACCAAAGAGGAAGCCCGATCGCCGATGGCGGCCGACACGCAAACACAATCGTCCGAATTTGAAATAAACGATGACGAGCAAAGCGGTTTGCATTTCCCGACTATTTTCAAAGCGGCTGGTGGTAAAAGGAAAACACCGATCAAAGTCGAACCCAACCCATTGCCGACGCTGGACGCTTCGCTGGTCGCGCCCGCGGCAAGTGAAATAGATTTTGACAGCAGCCTACCGGCAGAAGAGGATTCTTCGCCCATGCCCAAAGCCGTAGGCGCCATTGAAGCTTTCTCGGGACCCAACAATGAACGGCGGCTGACCTTGCGTCCCGGTGAATATGTCCTGGGGCGACCGGGATTGCAGCTTGCCGTGGTTCGCGTGACGGAAAAAGAGTGTCGATTGCTGCCCATGGAAGGCGAACCGCCGCTCGAATTGCGCGGGCAGATCGTACCTAGCGACGGCATGCTGCTGGAGGACCGGGATCAATTCGTGGTTGGCCGATCACCGTTGCGTTTTATCCGGTTACCTCAAAAATAATATTTTTTATCGGAACCCGTGGCTTCACAAAACAAAACGCGGTCGCATCACGCGGATTCCTGAGCATAGGCATCGGCGTCAAGAAGGCTATCGAGGTTTGCCGCATTTGTCGGTTTCATTTTAAAAAGCCACGCTTCATAAGCATCCCGATTGATCGTTTCCGGCGCATCCGCTACCGCGCCGTTGGCTTCAACAACCGTACCGGTAACCGGCGCATAAATATCCGACGCTGCTTTCACCGACTCCACAACGGCACATGCCTCATCTTGTGCCAACGTACGCCCCGTTTCGGGCAATTCGACAAACACCAGATCGCCTAACGCCTCTTGTGCATGATCGGTGATTCCCACGGTTATCGTGCCGTCTTTTTCGACGCGCACCCATTCATGGGTTTTCGTATACTTCAGATTGTTCGGGATTTGGCTCATGTTCTTTCCTTAACTTTTTACAGGTTCAACTAAAATTTTCCCATGTCTGGCAAACGGTGGTTTGACTACCCGTGCAGCCAACCGCTTGTTGCGCACAGAGACCTCTACCGTCGCACCGTCTTCAACTGCGGACGGGACGCGCGCCAAGGCAATGGACTGGTTGAGCGTCGGGCTGAACGTACCGCTGGTAATTTCGCCATCACCGTATTTCGTATGAACGATCTGATGGGCGCGTAGCACGCCGCCCGCTTCCAGCAGCAATAACCCGACAAAACGCCGTATCGGCTTTTGCGCTAAAAGCGCTTCCTTACCGATAAAATCACGTTTGCTTTTCAGGTCGACAGTCCAGCCCAAACCTGCCTCCAGCGGCGTTACGGCTTCATCCATTTCTTGCCCATAAAGCGCCATCCCCGCCTCCAGGCGCAACGTGTCGCGTGCGCCCAGCCCGCACGGTTTCACCCGGGCTTCAAGCAAGTCTTGCCATAACGTTTTGATCGTTTCGTGCGGTGCGATAATTTCAAAACCATCCTCACCCGTGTATCCGGTACGCGCAATAAAATAATCACCGTCGATGATCGCATGAAATGGCGCCAGCGCGCCTGCGTTTTCTTTTACTTCCGGCAATACTTTCCAAAGAAGCGTTGCCGCATTCGGCCCCTGCACGGCAAGAATACCGAGATCATCGCGACGTTCGAAAGTAACTTCGCTTTCCTGTCGCGTGCGCAACGCCTCAAGCAAAGCAATATCTTTATCTGCCGTCCCGGCGTTAAGCACGACACGAAAAAGAAAGTCATCGAGAAAATAAACGATCATGTCGTCAATGACACCGCCGCGCTCATTCAAAAAGCACGTATAAAAAGCGCGTCCTACATCCTGGAGTTTATCGATATTATTGGCCAGCGCATAACGCAAAAATGTACGCGCATCCTTGCCGCGAACATCAAATACGACCATATGCGAGACATCAAACATACCCGCATCGCGGCGAACCGCATGATGTTCATCGACCTGTGAACCATAATTGACGGGCATTTCCCAGCCGCCAAAATCGACCATCCGCGCGCCAAGCACATTGTGCTCGGCATTTAAAAAAGTTTTTTTCAACATACAAAAGTCTCTCTACGCCTGTCAAGAAACCTTAAAAAAACAAGTTCCTCTTTCAACCAGGAAAACGGAAGGTTAAACGGCGGACGACAAACTGTCAAAGGCCTTGCCTGTTGGGGTAAAACCATATTCAAGTTACAATGTGCCCTATGGCAAAATCCCGCTCAAGAAAAATAAAAAAACATTATTTTTTGTACGCCGGAACACTCGTTTGCCTGCTGATCGTCATTTATTTTCTCTGGATTTTCGCGCATGTTTTTTGGTGGAAATACCAAAACCCGCATGAAACCCGCTTTATGGCGCAACGGCTTGCCGAAATCCGCAAGAAGAAACCCAATGCGGCGCTGAAGCAACACTGGGTAGATTACGACAAGATTTCACCATCGTTCAAGCGCGCTGTAATCGCCGCCGAAGACGATCGTTTCATGAATCATCACGGTTTTGACTGGGAAGGAATCAGCCACGCATTTGAAAAAAATCTCCAAAAGGGCGAAACCGTTGCCGGCGGCTCAACAATTTCGCAGCAGCTGGCAAAAAACCTTTTTCTGTCGCCCGAACGCAGTTTTGTCCGCAAAGGCAAAGAGGCCGTCATTACCCTGATGATCGAAACGATATGGTCGAAAAAACGCATCCTTGAGGTTTATCTAAACGTCGCCGAATGGGGTGACGGTATATTCGGCGCCGAAGCCGCCGCACGACATTATTACGATATTCCTGCCACCGCTGTAAACGACCACCAGGCCGCGCAGCTCGCCGTTATGCTACCCAACCCACGCTATTATGAAAAAAACTTTTCACCCTACTTGGAACGCCACGCTCAGCGCGTACAAACACGAATGCGCTACTCCGTTTTGCCTGATAAATAAAAATTATCTTATTGATTTTCACAATCAATTTGCCTTAAACCATCGTCAGGATTATTCTTAGAAATGATATTTTTTGATTGACGTCATGATCATTGTTGCAATTCGGTCACGGCAAAATTATTGAAACAGCATAAAGGAATAACAATGTCCCAAATCAATACTGAAGTTAAACCATTTAAAGCCCAAGCTTTTCATAACAACCAATTCACCACTGTTACCGAGCAAGATCTGAAAGGAAAATGGTCGCTTGTCTTTTTCTATCCGGCAGATTTCACTTTTGTTTGTCCGACAGAACTCGAAGACTTGGCCGACAACTACGTTACCTTCCAAAAATTGGGGGTAGAAATTTATGCGGTTTCTACCGATACCCATTTCACACATAAAGCGTGGCACGACACATCGCCGGCAATCGGCAAGATCAAATATCCGATGATCGGCGATCCGACCGGCACGATCAGCCGCAACTTTGGCGTAATGATCGAAGAGGAAGGCATTGCTGATCGCGGCGCGTTTGTCATCGACCCGGACGGGAAAATCCAAATTGTTGAAATCAACGCCGGCGGCATCGGTCGCGACGCAAGCGAACTTTTAAGAAAAATCAAAGCCGCACAGTATGTCGCGTCGCATCCCGGCGAGGTTTGTCCGGCGAAATGGAAAGAAGGCGACAAAACATTGGCCCCATCGTTGGATCTTGTCGGCAAGATTTAACCCTATTACTTGTTGGTAAAGTATCCCCGGATGTTCTTTATCCGGGGATACTTCCTTTGAACCATTTTTCAATGGTAAGCCGGAGACGTTTATGCTAGACAATAACCTCAAAAACCAGCTCAAAGAATACCTGACATATCTGACACAACCGATTGAACTGGTTGCCGCGCTCGACGGCGGCAAAGCGGCGAGTGAAATGAAGGCGCTGCTTGAGGAAATAAGTTCCTTAAGCGATAAAATCTCGGTCTCAACAGAAACCGATGCCGATGTACGCATACCGTCTTTTGCCATTGCCCGCTCCGGCGAAGAAGCGCGTATCCGTTTTGCCGGCATCCCGCTCGGCCATGAATTCACATCAATGGTATTGGCGCTTCTGCATACAGGCGGCCATCCCGCCAAAGCTGCTCAGAAAATCCAGGATCAGATTCGCGGCTTAACCGGAAAATTTCATTTTGAAACTTATTATTCGACCACTTGCCATAACTGCCCGGATGTCGTGCAGGCATTGAATCTGATGGCAACGCTTAATCCAAATATCTCTCATACTGCCGTTGACGGCGCGTTGTTTCAAAGTGAAATTGATGCCCGTGAAATCATGGGGGTTCCCGCCGTTTTTCTCAATGGGCAACCGTTTGGCCAGGGACGCATGGAATTGGTGCAGATCGTCAACCGCCTTGACACTGACAACGATGCGCGAACAATAGCCGCATTAAATAAAAAAGCGCCGTTCGACGTGTTGATTGTCGGCGGTGGTCCGGCAGGCGCAACCGCGGCAATTTACGCAGCGCGTAAAGGCATCCGTACCGGCGTGGTCGCCGAGCGTTTTGGCGGACAGGTGCTCGATACCGTTGATATCGAAAACTTTACCTCGGTACCCAAAACGGAAGGCGCAAGACTCGCTGCTGATATGGATCGGCATGTACGCCATTATGATGTTGATATCATGAGCCTGCAAAAAGTAAAAAAACTAGTGCCTGGCGAAAACCTGCACGAACTGCATCTTGAAAACGGTGCTGTACTTAAATCAAAAGCCATTATTCTGGCCACTGGCGCACGTTGGCGTTCGATGAATGTTCCCGGTGAAAATGAATATCGTACCAAAGGCGTAACTTACTGCCCGCACTGCGACGGCCCACTATTCAAAAGGAAACGTGTGGCGGTTATCGGCGGCGGTAATTCCGGCGTTGAAGCCGCGATTGATCTTGCCGGCGTTGTCGCCCACGTCACATTGGTCGAGTTTTTACCGGAAATGCGTGCCGACCGGGTATTGCAAGACAAACTGCGCAGCTTGCCAAACGTCGATATTATTCTCCATGCACAAACCACGGAAGTTGTCGGGAAAGACGGCAAAGTAACCGGCCTGAATTATAAGAATCGCGCAACCGAAGAAATGCATTTTTTGCCATTGGAGGGTATTTTCGTCCAGATCGGCCTGTTGCCCAATACCGACTGGCTCAAAGATACATTGGATTTAACTCCGACGGGCGAAATCATCATTGACGCGTATGGCAAAACCAGCATTCCCGGCATATTCGCTGCAGGTGATTGCTCAAGCGTACCTTATAAACAAATTATTATCGCTTCTGGCGAGGGCGCAAAAGCAACGCTCTCGGCGTTTGATTATTTGATTCGAGCGTCTTCTCCGATGCCGTCGTAAAGTGTTTTTAAAATAAACGCTTTCTTTTTTATTGCTGCTTATCGGCAATTTCGTATTGCTTTATCCGAATAACAGTACGATGGCGTTGCCCATGGAAAGCGCATTGTTGATGTTGATGCCGCCATTATTTGCGGCAGCATGATCAGCGTTCTAGCTATGGCATCGCGACAAAGTACTGTCGCGGGTATCGTTCTAGACCATCGTATATCAAAATAGCAACCCTCTTCGCCACCCTCTATCACCAGATAGCAAACTTAAAAAAGAACAAATATCTGATCCTTTTTATTAAAGGATGGCTCCTCATACCTCCCAATCACGTAACATTCATGATTGACTTGCCGTTTCCCCGTTGTTTTCCCGAAAAAAAACAAGTATCTTAGAAAAACTCCCGTCGTATTGTTAATTAACGGCCTACGCCGGACGAACACCTATTTACCTTTTACTATCTGATGACCAACATTTCCCCGCCCAGAAAAAATCTTCCGATCGACCGCAATCTTTCTTTATTGGAGTTCAACCGCCGCGTTCTGGCTCTGGCGCAAGAGCCATCGATGCCGTTACTTGAACGGTTGCGTTATTTGTGCATTCTCGGCAGTAATCTTGATGAAATGTTCGAGCTTCGTGTCGGTTGGCTGAAAGACGCGGCACTTTTGCGTAAGCCGCCCTCCGGGAAAACACTGACGCAATTGCGTGAGACTTTAAGGCAGTTTAATGAAAATGCGCATCAAATGGTGCGCGAGCAATATGAAACGCTCAATAAAAAGATATTGCCGGAGTTGGCCCAGAAAAATATTCGCGTCTTGTTTCGCAATGAGCTGAGAAAAAAAGAATTGGATTGGGCCCGTGAATACTTTCACAACGAAGTTCGCCCATTGTTATCGCCAATCGGGCTTGATCCGTCTCATCCTTTTCCGCAAGTCGCTACCAAATCATTGCATTTTATCGTTGAACTTTCTGGTAGAAATGCGTTTGGGCACGACAACTCCATCGCCATCATCAAGGCGCCGCGCGTGCTGCCCAGAGTTATTAACATTCCCGAAGAAGTCAGCGGCACACGTTATCGCTTTTTATTGTTGTCATCAATCATTCATATTCATTTCGACACGCTTTTCCCCGGGCGCGAAGTACTGACATATTCACAATTTCGCGTGACTCGCGACGCCGAGCTGGCGATGGATGAAGATGAAGTCAAAAACCTGCGCCACGCTTTAAAAGGCGAACTGTCACAACGGCCTTACGGTACGCCACGCCGTCTTGAAGTGGTTGATGGCTGCCCCGATCATCTGGCGCGTTTGTTGTTAAAACAATTTAACCTTACCGAGGACGATTTATATCGTTGCGATGGCCCCGTCAATATCACACGTTTTCACTGGCTGATCGATCAGGTTAACGACGACTCGTTGAAATTCCCATCATTTCGCCCAAGCATTCCTCCGGAAATTGCCAATGCGCCGGATATTTATCATGCGCTCCGGGCTGGCGATATTCTTTTGCACCATCCTTACCAATCATTCGAGCCAGTCATTCATTTTTTGCAACATGCGGCCAACGATCCCGATGTGGTTGCAATTCGACAGACTGTTTATCGTACCGGCGCCGTTTCCGCCATTATGGAAGCGTTGATTGCCGCCGCGCAACGCGGCAAAGAAGTTACCGTCGTCGTTGAGCTGATGGCGCGCTTCGATGAAGAGGCCAATATTAACTGGGCGGATCGTTTGGAGCGTGCCGGGGCACAAGTAATTTACGGCGTATTCGGTATGAAAACGCACGCCAAAATGGCGCTATTGATCCGTCGTGAAAACGATCCCACCAGTGGCAAAAAAAGGCTTGCGTACTACACCCATATCAGTACCGGAAATTATCATCCGAAAACCACGCGGCTTTATTCTGATTTCGGTCTGTTGACCGCCAATCAGGACATCGGGCGTGACGTTAACGAAGTATTCATGCACATCAGCAGCCTGTCACCAGCCGCAAGAATGCGGTGTCTGATACTTGCGCCGTTCGCTATGCATCGCAAGATATTGGCAATGATTCGCCGCGAAGAGATAAACGCGCGCAACGGCAAACCCGCCCGCATTATCGCCAAAATGAATGCGTTACTTGAAGAGCGCATTATCAGCGCACTTTATCGGGCTTCGCAAGCAGGCGTGAAAATTGACCTGATCGTGCGCGGCGCGTGCGCCCTGCGTCCCAGTATCCCCGGCATTTCCGACAACATCAAGGTACGCTCCATCCTCGGGCGTTTTCTTGAACATCATCGTGTTTGGTATTTTGAAAACGACAATGATCCTGATGTCTGGTTATCTTCCGCCGACTGGATGGGGCGGAACCTTTTCCGCCGCATTGAAATCGCCTTTCCCATACTTGATCCGGCAATTCGTACACGCGTTATTGAGGAAGGCTTACTTGGATATCTTGAGGACAACTGCAACGCTTGGGCTTTGCATCCCGATGGGCAATATGAAAAGGTCAAACCAGGCGCAAACGATGCACCGGTTTCGTTCCAACAAGTATTGTTGAAGCGCTGGGGCCACGAAACCATGTAACGGAGCTACTTCTTTTATCGCATTTCTTTTTCTCAAAAAGCTACGCGACAAAAAGCCCGGCATATGCCGGGCTTTTTGTCGCGTTAAAATCAAACGATCAAACCATTACATCATGTCCATGCCGCCCATACCGCCGCCGGCAGGTATCGGTGGATCTTCCTTCGGCAATTCGGCAACCATGCAATCGGTCGTCAACATCAGCCCAGCAATCGACGCCGCATGTTGCAACGCGCTGCGCGATACTTTCGCCGGATCAAGCACGCCCATTTCGACGAGATCACCATATTCGCCCGTCGCGGCATTAAAACCAAAGTTACCTTTACCATCAACCACTTTATTCACCACCACGGAAGCTTCTTCACCTGCGTTGGTGACAATCTGACGCAACGGCTCTTCAATTGCACGCAACACAATTTTCACACCCGCTTCCTGTTCGGAATTGGTGACTTTCAGATTCTTCAGTGCAGCACGGGCGCGCAAGTAAGCAACGCCGCCGCCGGCAACAATGCCTTCTTCCACCGCGGCACGAGTTGCATGCAAAGCGTCTTCAACGCGTGCTTTTTTCTCCTTCATTTCCACTTCGGTCGCAGCGCCGACTTTGATGACGGCAACACCACCGGCAAGTTTGGCAACACGCTCTTGCAGCTTTTCACGATCATAATCGCTCGTCGCTTCTTCAACTTGCGTACGAATCGTTTTTACGCGATCTTCAATCGACTTTTTATCGCCGGCGCCATCGATAATCGTCGTGTCTTCTTTACCGATCTCAATCCGTTTGGCACGACCCAGATCATTTAATGAAGCATTTTCCAGCTTAAGCCCCAGTTCTTCCGCGATCACAGTGCCGCCTGTCAGAATCGCGATATCTTCGAGCATCGCTTTGCGGCGATCACCGAAACCAGGCGCTTTCACCGCGCACGCCTTCAGAATACCGCGGATATTGTTCACAACCAATGTCGCCAGCGCTTCGCCGTCAACATCCTCGGCAATGATCAGCAGCGGCTTACCCGCTTTGGCAACGCCTTCGAGCACCGGCAACAGATCGCGAATATTGGAAATTTTCTTGTCGTGCAACAAAACATACGGATCTTCGAGCACAACGCTTTGCTTGTCGGCGTTATTAATGAAGTACGGCGAAATATAACCGCGATCAAACTGCATGCCTTCCACCACATCCAGCTCATTTTCCAGGCCTTTGCCGTCTTCAACGGTGATCACGCCTTCTTTACCGACTTTATCCATCGCGTCGGCAATGATCTTGCCGATTGATTCATCCGCATTTGCCGAAATGGAACCAACCTGTGCAATTTCTTTCGACGTCGAACACGGCTTGCTGATTTTCTTCAGTTCGCCAACAACCTCTATAACCGCTTTATCGATGCCGCGCTTTAAATCCATCGGGTTCATCCCTGCGGCAACATATTTCATACCCTCGGTCACAATAGACTGGGCCAAAACTGTCGCTGTCGTCGTGCCATCACCGGCCACGTCCGAAGTTTTGCTGGCAACTTCTTTGACCATCTGCGCGCCCATATTTTCGAATTTATCTTTGAGCTCGATTTCTTTGGCAACCGAAACGCCATCTTTCGTAATGGTCGGTGCGCCGAAACTGCGCTCCAATACTACGTTACGACCTTTTGGACCAAGCGTCACTTTAACGGCATTTGCCAAAACGTTCACGCCGCTTACCATTTTGTTTCTCACCTGTTCGCCGAAGCGGACATCTTTTGCAGCCATAAGTATTCTCCTTAATCATTCGGGCGCATGATGCGCCGGAAATGGAAATCTGTTTATAAAATCTTTAATCTATCTATCTGCGCAAACCAATCAACCAATGATGCCGATAACATCGTCTTCGCGCATATGCAGATAATCCTGGCCACTCATCTTGAATTCCTGGCCGGAATATTTGCCAAAGAGAACCTTGTCGCCAACCTTAACACTCATTGCCACGACTTTCCCGCTGTCATCAACTTTACCCGGACCAACGGCGATCACTTCGCCCATCGAGGGTTTTTCGGCTGCGGTATCGGGAATGACGATTCCGCCGGCAGTTTTGCGTTCTTCTTCAAGACGTTTAACAACAATCCTATCGTTTAAGGGACGAAGTTTCATGTTAGTACTCACTCCTATTTAAATTTCGTATTAAATAAAAAAGCGCAGAAACAGGCGGAACTGTCCGCGCTGTTAGCACTCAATCTTTCAGAGTGCTAATAATAAGGGTGAAGAAACCAGAAATCAAGGGAAAGGCGAGAAATTTTTATACCATTTATCCACATTTTTGAAACAAATTGCTTTGCTGAACAGCCTAAAAGAGCAATAGCACCCAAGGCAAGAAAATAATTTATATTTTCGACAACTCCATCTTAGTACGTCCATTTTTAAAGTATTATTGACCAAAAATCTTCATTAATATAACATTTTAACCTGTGTTATCCCATATAAATAAAAATAAAGAATAAATACTTTGTTTTTATTTTAAGGCACGTAAAAAACTTTTTTGAATGATTAAGATTTAATTTGTCTAAACTATTAGGGGAGGAGATCATGTTATTTAAAAGCAACCCTAAGCTTGTTGCCATTGTTTTTATCTGTGCTGCATTAGCCGGTTGCGCAACGAGCCGTAGCGAAATCTCACTTGATGACCCAACCAAATCAATCAACACCGCAGCAGTGGCATCAGGACAAACAGTAATTATTCGGCACATTAAAGATGAACGTGTGTTTGAGCATGCTCCCAAAGATCCCAGTACGCCATCGCTTGGTTTTGAAGGCGCCAATAATGCTTCCGAAGAATTAAAGGCTCGTGCTGTTGGTCGAAAGCGTAACGCTTATGGAAAAGCTTTAGGCGACATTCTTTTACAAGATGGACAAACTGTAGAAAGCGAAATCCGTAAAAACCTTTCTGCCGCTCTTACACAAGCGGGTTACCGGATCGAAACTGAAAACGCTGGAAGTCCAGATGTATTGACAATAGATGTATATATTAAAAAGTTTTGGGCTTGGCTTCAGCCAGGATTTTGGGCAATAAAACTTAATACAGATATTGCTACCGATCTTCAGCTATCCGGCGCTGTAACACCAAACACCATCAGTGTACATACGGAAGAGTCGCGGCAAATCGCGACAGATAGTGCGTGGATAGAAATCATAGGACAAGCCCTTACCGATTATCGTGAGCAGGTAATTAAAGAGGCAGCGTCATTTCTGAATAATAACTAGACCTATTCAAAATTGGAAAAAAGGAAAGAGCCAGATAGCTAGAAAATGGAGAATACTTTTTGTTTTTTATCTCTATTAAATTTCAAACTTCTGCATTCCTTGGCGCCAGATAACAACGACAATTATTTGAGCGTCGTTTCGAATTCGTTTTCACCAAGAAAAAAATAAAACCGCCTGATTTTCTGGCGGTTTTATCACATTTGGATTTGGCAAAATTATTGTACCGGTACCGGTGTTTTTGCAGTGCTGGGCGGTAAATCAGGATAGCTCACCGTCGGTTTTTTGCCGGTTAATGTCTGTAAAAATGCGGCGACATCGTCAATATCTTTATCGTTCATCTTCGCGCCGAGCTGTGTTGTCGCCATAATGGCAATCGCATCGCGCAAGTCGCGAATCTGGCCCGTGTGAAAATACGGCGCGGTAATCGCAATATTACGCAACGATGAAGCGCGAAACACATAATCATCACCTTCGGTATTGGTAATGGCAAAACGTCCTTTATCGCCCGGCGGCAGCAACTTAGCTTCCGGCTTTTCAACTAGCCCGAACGGGAAATAATTTTGCCCACCCAAGTTCACACCGTTATGGCATGATGCGCAGCTTTGGTCGATAAACGTTTTAAGTCCGCGCTTTTGCTGTTCGTTCAGCGCGCTTTGGTCGCCTTTGAGATAATGATCAAAAGCGGAATCCGGCGTTATCAACGTCGCCTCAAATGCCTCAATCGCGCGCGCCACGTTATCAAATGTGATGACGTCGCCTTTGCCAAACGCCTTGGCAAAAGGTTCCCGATAACCCGGAATACTTTTCAGGGTTGCAACCACCAATTCCGGCGTACTGTTCATTTCAACACCTGCCTGAATCGGACCCTTGGCTTGCTCCTTGAGGTCCGCCGCGCGTCCGTCCCAGAATTGCGCCGCGTTGAATACCGAATTAAACACGGTCGGTGAGTTGCGCGGCCCTTTTTTCCAGTCATGCCCAATCGCAACGGGCAAACCATCATCACCGCCCAGCCCCAAATTATGGCAAGTATTGCAACTGATCAAGCCGCTTGATGACAATCGCGGATCAAAATAAAGCTGTTTGCCCAATTCAATTTTGGCTGGTGTAATTTCATTATCAGTAATTTTAACTGGCGGTTTATCAATCGGCTCAAATAACCCCTGCGCCTCTTTCAGTAATTCAGCTTCTTTATTCTGCGCTCCTGCGGCGAGCGGCAACATCAGCATCAGTAATGAGATCAAGCGTAATATCTTCATGGTAAATCCTCTTTTTTTGTTTAAGAAAAGCACAATTGAATAAAAACATAGCGGCATAGCCCTAGGATACATTACATGTCTTGATCATGTGATGTTCTTTTTTTATCACTGTTATAAAAGCAAAATATTGGAGAAACACAGTCGGGGAATAGTCACACCATCACCGGCAAAAAAACAATGAAATTTTGCAATACTGATCGAGGAAAAATTGCCAATATATTTGTATATCAAGCATAGGACGATTTTGGGTGGCTTTTCGGGGTAAACTATTCTTTTTTACGTATCAAAGTATCACCATGATGGCACACAACGACTGCGTTTTCTGCAAAATCGTGCACGGCGAGATTCCCGCTCAAAAAGTTTATGAAGACGATGATGTTCTGGCGTTTCTTGATATCAATCCGGTAGCGCCGATACACGTTCTGCTCATTCCAAAGAAACATATTGCGTCGCTGGCAAACGTCACAGAAACGGATGCCGCTCTTTTGGGAAAAATGATGGCGCTTGTACCAAAACTGGCAGAAATACAGAAAGCAGATAAAGGCTTTCGCCTGATCGTTAATGCCGGAAGTATCGGCAATCAGGAGGTTCAGCATTTGCATTTTCACATTATCAGCGGTCCGGAGCCGCTGGGCAGAATGTTGGCAAACTAGTTTCATTCATTGTTTGCAGTATATAGAGATCATCGGTAACCACATCGGGAAATAAAGGAGAAAAAATATGGGGTCCTTCAGTATTTGGCATTGGCTGATCGTATTATTGGTCGTTGTTTTGATATTCGGCACCAAAAAGCTGGCCAATCTCGGCGGCGATCTTGGCAAGGCCGTCAAAGGTTTCAAAGACGGCATGAAAGAAGCAACGGAAAATGAAAACGCGACAGATGCACCCAAGCAGAAAATTGCCAACGGGCAAACCATCGACGCCGAAGTTAAAAAAGAAAACGACAAAACCGAAGCCTGATTTCGCGCACGAATGCGTTTTTAGGTACCTATAATGTTTGATATCAGTTTTTCTGAAATCATGGTCATTGCGGTCGTCGCGGTGGTGGTGGTTGGACCGCAACGGCTACCGAAAACAGTGCGCACCATCGCTCATGTGATGGGGCGCGCGCAGCGTTACGTCAGCGACATCAAATCGGACATCCAGCGTGAAATGGAACTGGAGGATTTCAAAAAGGCCACCCAAACGATCAGCAATATCGGCAAAGACCTTGAAAACACTGTGCGTTCAACTGTTAACGATGCGCAAAAAAGTGTCCAGTCGCTCGGCAAAGACCTGCAATCGATGGAATCTGAATTAAAAAACATCGCTACGGAAAAAACAACGGCGCAGGAAAACCGCGAAAGCAACACCGAAACGAAAATGGCGTCAGAAACCTCCACTGCGGAAAAAGATGAGGTAATGCCAACTGCCATAAAAGAAAATACGCTTGTTGTTGAGAATAAAACAAACGATGGTTCCGGCCACAATCCCGATACCTTTGCCGCAAACCCCGCTGATTACCAGGTTCCTTCATTCTTGAAAGGGGACATCACTCTTAGTATTCCCGAGCCCGCCGAGCAAAAAAGCGACGACGAAAAACCACGTACCACGCCATGAACCAACCCGAGAAAAGCAATTCGCAGGAAGAAACGTTTATTTCACATTTAGTCGAATTGCGTACCCGTTTGCTACGTTCGATGCTGTCGATGCTCGTAGTGTTTCTGGCACTTTTTTATTGGGCGCGCGATATTTATACCTTTCTTGCCGCGCCGCTAATGAGCGCGCTTCCTGAAGGGTCGAGCATGATCGCTACCGAAGTCACCGCGCCGTTCTTTGTCCCGATCAAGGTAACGCTAATGGTTTCGTTCCTGATTGCATTGCCTTACATTCTTTGGCAACTCTGGGCGTTCATTGCGCCCGGACTTTATCAAAATGAAAAACGGCTGGTATTCCCGTTGGCGTTCTCCAGTTTTATTTTATTTTTTATCGGCATGGCGTTTGCCTATTTTGCTGTTTTCCCGGTAGTTTTCGGGTTCCTTGCCAAAATGACTCCAGACGGTGTCAGCATGATGACCGATATCGATAAATATTTGGGGTTTACGCTGACGATGTTTCTCGCTTTTGGAATTACTTTTGAAACGCCGGTAATCGTGTTGGTGCTGGTGTTCATGGGCGTATGCTCGCTTGAGCAATTACGCAACGCCCGCCCGTACATCATCGTCGGCGCTTTCGTCATTGCGGCAATTTTTACGCCGCCGGATGTCGTTTCACAATTATTTTTGGCATTTCCTTTGTGGATCCTTTACGAATTCGGAATGTTTCTTGCAAAGCTCTTCTTAAAAAAAGAACGGAAGAAAAATGAAGAGACGGAAAACCATGCGTAAGTATTCCTGTTGTTTTTTTTTATTTATATTTAAATCAGCCCCAGCAACGCCGATAGCCACAATCCGCCCAACGCGATCAACATGACAAACTGTGCGGCACTGCCGCAATCTTTGGCTTTTTTGGAAAGTGCATGCCGCTCTTCCCCAATACGGTCAATAGCTGCTTCAACAGCGGTATTCAATAACTCGATAACAAGCGTCTGCACATGAAAAAAAACCAGCAAAACTTTAGCGAGTATCGATAACGGAAGAAAAAGCGCCGCAAAAATACCCGCCAATGCCAACACCACCAGATTGCGAAATGCCGCTTCGTCATGCCACGTGGCGGTAAGGCCATCCAGCGAAAATAAAAAAGCGTTAATAATACGTTTCATCAAACGATCACTATATCGTATTGCTCTTGCGTATAAAGTGTTTCAACCTGCATTGAAATGGCTTTTCCGATACGATCGGCAAGCCAGACCAGGCTTTGCGAATCCTCATCAAGAAAACGATCAATCACTGCCTGCGAGGCAAGAATGCGAAATTCTCGTGCCGGAAACTGTCGCGCTTCGCGCTCAATCTCGCGAAGAATTTCATAACACACCGTCTGCGCTGTTTTCATTTCACCGCGCCCATGACACGTCGGACACGGTTCACATAACACATGCGCCAGCGATTCACGGGTGCGCTTGCGCGTCATCTCCACCAAACCAAGACGGGTAAAGCCGTTAACGCTCAAGCGCGTGCGATCTTTTTCTAAAGCGCGGTTTAATTCGTCGAGCACCGCTTCCTGATACGTCAAACGATCCATGTCAATAAAGTCAATAACGATAATCCCGCCAAGATTACGCAATCGCAACTGGCGCGCGATGGCATGTGCGGCTTCAAGGTTGGTTTTGAATACCGTATCTTCAAAATTTCGCCCATCAACGAAAGCACCGGTATTGACATCAACGCTGGTCAACGCCTCGGTTTGGTCAAAAATCAGGTAGCCGCCAGATTTGAGATCAACGCGCCGTGCCAGCGCTTTATTTAGCTCTTCTTCGACACCATAGCGCTCAAACAACGGCCGATCACTTTGGTAAAGAATAATCTTTTCTTCCTGAATTGCGGCGACATATTGCTTGGCAAAAGCGCGCATGGAATTCATTGTTTCAATATCGTCAACAATGATTGCCTGCGTTTCCTCGGAAACAAGGTCGCGCAATAAACGCTGATGCAAGCGAAAATCCTGATGCACAAGCGACGGCACCGGCAATGACATGCTCTTCTTCAGAAGATCACGCCAGAAACTGGTCAAATAATTGATATCTGCTTTAAATTCCTCTTCGCTGGCGCGTTCTGCCATCGTGCGCACAATAAAGCCACCGGATTCCTCCTGGTCCTCAGGCAGCAACGAACGCAATCGTTCACGCAAGGCTTCCCGATCGGTTTCATTTTCAATACGCTGGGAAATACCGATATGCGCATCCTGAGGCAAATAAACAAGGAGACGTCCGGCAAGGCTGATTTGTGTCGATAAACGCGCGCCTTTCGCGCCGATCGGATCTTTGATTACCTGAACAAGCAGTGTTTGCCCTTCGTGCAGTAAATGTTCAATCGGGCGACCTTCTTCGTTATTCGTGCGATTTTCAAAAATATCGGCAACGTGCAAAAACGCGGCACGTTCCAAACCAATATCAACGAACGCGCTCTGCATGCCCGGTAAAACGCGTACGATACGTCCGAAATAAATATTGCCCACGAAACCACGGGCATTAGCACGTTCAATATAAAGTTCTTCGACAGCACCTTGCCCGAGCACAGCAGCCCGTGTTTCATGAGGCGTGACATTCACTAAAATTTCTTGCGACATAAACGAAGCAATCCGTTTCTATGTTGGTTTTATAACACGAGACCCGCTTGTGTTGTAAGTATTTGCACCGTTTCGTATAAGGGTAGCCCGACAATCCCGGTATAACTTCCGGATATATGCGTAATCAGCATCGTACCACGACCCTGAATTGCGTAAGCGCCCGCCTTGCCGAACGGTTCATTGGTTTCAAGATAACGCATAATCTCATCATCGCTTAACGCTTTGAATGTCACCTGCGACACGACTATCCGGCTTGTCGTACATTGCGGCAAAGCCAGTGCGATTGCCGTCAGTACCTCATGTGTTCTACCGGAAAGCATCCTCAGCATTTCTTTAGCGCTCGCCGCGCTTTCCGGCTTGCCAAAAATACGCCCGTCAAGTACCACTTCCGTATCGGCACCCAATACCGGCAACGACGGTAAATGGCGCTGACGCATCCGTCGCCGTCCCATGATCGCCTTTGTGCGCGCCATACGTAACACATAAGCATGCGCCGGCTCTCCGTTGCGCGGCACTTCAATAACATCGTCTTCTTGTAGCGCTAGCACCGAAAACGATATGCCCGCTTGTGTCAAAAGCGCTTGTCGGCGCGGGCTTTGTGACGCCAGATAAATCAAGGGTATGGTTTTATTCATTCGGAAAAATCATAATCACTAGGTAATTGTACGTGCGTTTTGGAAGCGCTTAAAGCGCAAATTTTCGCCTAAAGGCTTTCGAACCAACGTTAACTCATGGTATATTTGGCGGCCGCGTGGCCAAGTAGCTCAGTTGGTAGAGCAGAGGACTGAAAATCCTTGTGTCGGTGGTTCGATTCCGCCCTTGGCCACCATTCTTCATTCTGATAAGTAATTATAACGACAGCCAGAAAGTCGCCGATTGGTCATGATAGAAATGACCGAAAGCGCTGGGCATCCAAATACTTTCATTGCTTTGTTTATCGGTTCATTGCCTATCAGCTAACTACGCCAGCAGACGCACTTGACAGCATTTTTCCTGAAGCGTCGCTTAAAGCAATTCCGGAATAGATACTATAATCCCTGATACGACAATAACGGATTATGAAACAATGGATCTGATTCTCTGGCGTCACGCCGAAGCGCTTCCCGGCGCAGACGATATGGTGCGCCCATTATCACGACATGGCGAAAAGCAGGCTAAATTTGCTGCCGCCTGGCTTTCCGACCATCTGCCCAATGATACGCTGATTCTGGTTTCGCCTACCCAACGAACGCGACAAACCGCCAATGCGCTCAATTACCAATATCAGGTCAGCGAAGCTCTGGCACCGGATAAAAGCGTCGACGACGTTTTGGCCGCTGTCGGATGGCCAAAAGCCTCAGGCATGACACTGATTGTCGGTCATCAACCGACGCTCGGCGATATTGCGGTATCGTTGCTGGACGGTTTTGACGGGCTGGGCTGGGCGCCATCTTGCGCGTCGTTATGCTGGATTCGTGCTGAAAAGAAGGAAAACGTGCTGGAAACGTCTTTGATAACGACGTTTACGCCGAAAGAATAATTATTCGGTAAAAAGGCTGCTGATCGATTCTTCGTTCGCCATGCGCATAACCGTTTCAGCGATTAGCTGCGCACAGGAAAGCTGGCGAATGCGTTCGCTTTTTTGCGCGCCCGGCGATAACGGAATCGTATCGACCACCACCACTTCATCCAGATCGGATTGATCAATGCGTGTTTCCGCGCCACCGGAAAGAACCGGATGTGTGCAATACGCCGAAACCATTCGAGCGCCGTTTTGTTTCAGTGCCGTTGCCGCCTTGCATAGCGTATTGGCGGTATCCACCATATCGTCAACGATGATACAGGAACGGCCGCTGACATCGCCGATAATATTCATCACTTCGGCAACATTGGCTTTGGGACGACGCTTGTCAATAATAGCCAAATCGCAATCCAGCCGTTTGGCAATTGCCCGCGAGCGAGCAACACCGCCCACGTCCGGCGATACCACAATAATATTCTGATAATTCTGCTTCCACAATTCGCCGAGCAGAATCGGCGTGGCGTAGATATTGTCAACGGGAATATTGAAAAAACCCTGAATCTGATCGGCGTGCAAATCCATCACAACGACCCGTGAAGCGCCGGCGGCGGTAAGCATATCGGCGACCAATCGTGCCGTAATCGGCACCCGCGCCGAGCGCGGACGGCGATCCTGCCGAGCGTAGCCGTAATAAGGAATTATGGTGGTAATCGATGCTGCCGACGCGCGCTTTAACGCATCGACAATCACGAGGATTTCCATCAGGTTATCGTTGGTCGGCGCGCAAGTGGATTGCAGTACAAAAACGTTCTGACCGCGAACGCTTTCCAAAATCTCCACAAAAACCTCGCCATCGGAAAAGCGGTTGACCACCGCTCGTCCCATGGAAACATTGAGATGACGGCACACGGCTTCTGCGAGCCTGGGGTTGGCGTTTCCTGTGAAAATGCGCATCCGTCTTATCCTCGTCAAGAAGTCCGCGTCTGAACCAGACTGTCTCTCTTTAAGAAAATGGCTGGGGAGGAAGGATTCGAACCCTCGAATGCCGGAATCAAAATCCGGTGCCTTAACCAGCTTGGCGACTCCCCAGTATTATTTCACTCTTTGCAAGGGCTCCATTCTAACAGCGGATGATGCATCATGGTACGAGCAACCACGCCGGAAATACCGTCCGGCAAGCTTTGGACCGCTCGATGCGCGCTTTCTTCATCGTCCACCAGCGAAAAAACCGCCGAACCAGATCCGCTCATCCGGGCATTTCCCGCCTGCTGTTGCAAACAGTCCAATGCCCGCCGCACTTCCGAATAGCGCCCGGCGACGACATCCTGCATGTCATTTCGACCGTAACCCCTCGGAAAGGCGGCTATTTTCTCCGACGGCGTGTTTCGTGTCAATTGCGGAGATTGAAAAATTTCTGCCGTCGATATTGAAACCGGCGGAAAAGCCAACGCCACCCACATCGGCAACACCACCACCGGCGTCAATCGTTCGCCAATACCTTCGACAAAAGCCGCGTGTCCCCCGACAAAGAAAGGCACATCCGCGCCCAAGCGCAACGCCAGCGTCTGTAAATCCTGTTGCGATAACCGCGTTTGCCACAAGCGATTGAGCACCATCAATACCGTCGCGGCATCCGAGCTGCCGCCGCCCAAACCGCTGCCCAGCGGGATACGCTTTTCGAGCGTAATGGTCACTCCTTTGGTGATCCCGGTTTCTTGCTGTAATAAATGCGCGGCGCGAACCGTGAGATCCTCTTCTTCGGCAATACCGGAAATATCGTACGTTCGTTTAATCACGCCATCGTCGGTTACCGTCAGACGCAACATATCGGAAAAATCAACAAACGTAAGCACGCTTTCCAACAGATGATAACCATCATCGCGCCTGCCGATAATATGCAAAAAGAGATTGATCTTGGCGGGCGCTGGAAATATATGCTCGTTACGGTTGCTCATATTGCCCATCGGTATTCCAATTATCGATACGCACGCGCAGAAAAACCGCATCACCATAACGCGCATCAAGCTGCAGCGGCAGTTGCGCTTCCGGCGACGCGTACCGATAATCGATCTGCCAGCCGTTCTGTCGCAGTTGTTCAACACGCCCGCCGGCATCGCGCGTTATGCCCGCAGGTATTTCCGGTAGTGCAAGACTACGAATCCAATACACCAATCCGTCCACCGGCAGCGGGAAACCCAATGCTTGTTGTGCAAGCGTCTGCCAGTCGCTGCCCTGCCAGTTTGTTTGCCCGTCCTCCAAAGAAACGGTTACTGTTTTATCGTCACGCATTAACAGTGCCTGTGTTACGCCAAGCGGAGAACGCAATGCTATCTGATCGCGCTCAGGAACATGCCGCCAATCGAACGCTGCGGAAAAAGCGTCTTGTTCTGCGCGCGCCGAAAAGCGTCCCTGTACTGAAAAAGGCGCATCATAAGCCGCCGTCAACAGCGCGTCATCGCTTTGCACAACCGGTTTCCCTGCGCATGCGGTTAACAACCACACTGCGCAAAAATAAAAAACGACGCGCCTCACGGTATATTAACGGGCAACTCACCCGCATTCAGCCGTTTGATGGTTTTTTCGATCAATGCATTTTCGGCATCGTTACCTCTGCCGTTTTGCCAGACATTGCGTGCGTCGTCAAAGCGCCCCAATTGCCAAAGCACTTCACCGAGATGCGCGGCGACCTCCGGATCAGGTTGTATTTGCATTGCTTTACGCAAATATGGCAACGCCTCTTCCATTTTTCCCTGACGATAAAGGGCCCAACCCATGCTATCGAGAATCGCGCCGTCCGCCGGCCGGCTCTTGAGTGCCTGAGCAATCAGTTCGGCACCTTCGTCAATAGCGATCTGATGATCCACCAATGTATAGCCAAGCGCATTCTGAATAAGCGGCTCATTTGGGCTGAGTGTTAACGCTTTACGTAATCGCGCAACCGCATCCCCCACTTTTCCCTGCTGCTCTTCAATCAACGCCAAGCCAACATGCAACTCCGCCGACTCCGGAAAATCTGTTACCGCCTGAGTTAAAAGCGCCAGCGCTTTTTCTGTCTCCCGCTGATTGCGGTAAAAAGATGATCGCCCCTGTATGACCGAAATACGCTCCTCCACTGTTACCGCAGGCAAATCGTTCAGCCACGGTTCCACTTCGGCCTGCAGGCCGGCGCGCTCCAACAATTGCGCAATGTGCAACTGAATATCCCACCAAAATTGGTCTTCGGTAACCTGCCTGTACCAATAAATTGCCTCATCAAGACGTCCTTCGTTTTCCGCGATACTGGCATACGTTTTGATCAATTCATTGGCTTTACCGGGAGCGCCCGATTGGCGCACCGCTTCAAGCAATTCTTGCGTCATGTGCTTATCCCGCATTTCCATCGATATGGCCGCCACGGCGACCAATGCATCGTCGGCACCAGTCTCCTCCCAGACTTTTAAGAACCACTCGCGCGCTTCGGCATATTTTTTTTCCTTGACATAAGCGCGTGCCAGAAATGGCCAGAGCGCTTTCTGATCCGGTTGCTGGGTCAGCGTATCGCGCAACCACGCCAACATCCTGGTCGAATGGGCGTTATCCAAAATCAGCGCTTTTAATTGCAACGCTTCCGTCCATTCCGGCTCAATCGTCAATGCCGCATTGATTGCCTCTTCAGCCTCAACCAAAAATTCCGCCGATTTCCCATCCTCTGTTTTTCGCGGCACTGTCGCCAAATACGCGGCAAGCGCCACCGCGTAATGCGCTTCGGCCTGCTTGGGATAAGGCAACGCCAGCCCGCGCACTAATTTATAGGCTTCAACTTTGTCTGTTATCTGGCGCAACGAAGTATTCAGCTGTAAAAATACCGTGCCCACCGTATCTGTAACCACTGCGTCGCGCAGCAACTGCGTCAGATTGTCACGGATACCTTGAATATTCGTTTCCTGTCCCAGCGGCTCAAGCGCAAAACGTACCAATTGCTGGCGCAGGCGTTCCGGCCGCGCAGCATTTGGATCGAGCTTTTGCCAAAGATCGAGCGATTCTTTGAGTAATTTACGATTGTGCGCCGCCAACGCGCTTTCCGTCGCTCGTTGCGCAAACCACGGCGAGCCTGTCTCCTGTGCAACACGTAAAAAGGTTCTCGTGGCCAACTCGGGATCGTCGCGTTGCAACGCGATGTCCGCAAGCATAATTTCATAAAAGTGTTTTTCCGTGAGCGACGGCAAAAATTGCGCCTTTTGCTGATCTTCGCCCGATCTCGTTTCCACCATGGTCGTATCGAATACCGTTTTTTTCTCCGGTTGGGCGCAAGCGCCCAGCAAAAACAAAGGCGCACAATACAATAGCATTGCGCCGATACGCTGCATAAATTTACATTGTGGTTCAGCGTCGGATAACGCCATCGTTTGCCCCCATGAGTGATAAAGAGATCTTCTGTGCCGACTGTCGTAAAATAGCAATTTGTAATGATCGCATATCGTCCCCGGATTGCTCCTTTTAAATTTTTGCGCGCCTGCAACAGGAAATAACCTTATTTACCATGCCGGAACTACCCGAGGTCCAAACCACCGCCAATTATCTGATACCGCGTCTCACTGGCCTTGCGATCACTTCATTTCGCTGTTTTAACCGTAAATTGCGTCAACCTGTCCCTTCCGGTCTGGCAAAACAATTGGCCGGGCAGACCATATGCCGTGTTTACCGGCGCGCCAAATACATTATCGTCGAATTAGACCACGGCGCACTAATTATTCATCTGGGTATGAGCGGAACGTTGCGTTTTACCAAAAAGAAATCACCGCGCCTCAAGCACGACCATCTGGAATGGCATTTCAACAATGACGCCATGTTGCGCTTCCACGATCCGCGCCGTTTCGGTCTTTGCCTGTGGACAAGCGCTCCGCCTTTAACGCACCCTCTTTTAGCGCGGCTTGGCCCCGAACCCTTGGACAATACGCTTGATGCCGTACAATTAAAGGCGCGTCTTGCCGGGCGTCGCATTTCGATCAAGAACGCATTAATGGATGCGACAATCATTGCCGGTATCGGCAACATCTACGCCAATGAAGCATTGTTTCGCGCCGGCATTCGCCCAAGCGTTTCTGCCGGGCATTTAACCGAAAAACGTCTGGCACGCCTGCTTGACGCCGTGCGCGCTACGTTGAATGACGCGCTCGCTGCTGGGGGCAGCAGCTTGCGTGATTATGTCCATGCCGACGGCGCGTCAGGATGGTTCCAATTGCAGGCTTTCGTCTATGGCCGTGAACACAACAGCCATGTCGGATTTGCGGCGCCGCAATCCGTTGCATGCGGCAAAACGGCCGAGCCAGTTATTATTGCGCGCGGTGTCAAAAATAAAACAACTTAATCAGGCCAAACTCGAAATAATGCGCATTTTTATATAGGAATTGAACGACAATGTCGTTGTTATGATACATTACCTTTGTATACAAAAACACGCTGATTCATGAACGGATTACCGCAAAATCTTGCCTCTCGTTTTGAAGCTTACAGCCACTGGCGCATGCAGCTTGCGGCGCGTATTGGCTCGCTCGAACAATGGTTGGTCACGCAAACGCTTCTTGACCCACAATCACAAAAAGCCATCAATCAAGTACGCGCTCGTTTGCATGAAGATAAACTGATACTGGCTTTTGTCGCCGAATTTTCGCGTGGCAAATCAGAATTGATCAATGCCCTGTTTTTCTCCAGCTACGGGCAACGTTTGCTGCCTTCTTCGGCGGGGCGCACGACAATGTGCCCGACCGAGCTGCTTTACAATCCGCAGGAGCCACCGTGCCTGCATCTCTTGCCCATCGAAACCCGCAAGGATAAAACTTCTGTTGCCGATTTGAAGCACAACATGGCTCTGTGGACAACACTGCCGCTTGACTTGTCCACACCTGAAAGTATGGGGCAGACACTTGCACACGTTTCGCAACTTAAAAAAGTGCCGCTTGATACAGCACACCAATATGGCTTTTTCGATACAGACGAAGACGCATCCAAAATTTTAAAAAACGGCGAAAATGAAGTAGAAATTCCGTATTGGCGTCATGCGATCATTAATTTCCCGCACCCGATGCTCGAGCAAGGCCTGATTATTCTCGACACGCCGGGGTTAAATGCCATCGGTACAGAACCGGAGCTTACTTTTTCATTGCTGCCCAGCGCGCACGGTGTGCTTTATATTCTTGCCGCCGACGCCGGCGTCACCAAAACAGATCTTGATGTCTGGGAAGAACACCTGATTTCGAGTGATCCTGCATCAAAAAACGGGCATATCGTTGTACTCAATAAAATTGACGGACTTTGGGATGACCTGAAAACATCGCAAGCAATTCAGGCGGAAATCGACAAACAGGTGTTATCAACGGCAAAAACCTTGAACATATTGCCCGAACAGATTTACCCGCTGTCTGCGCAAAAGGGATTGCTCGCCAAAATCAACAACGATCAGGCCCTGTTGGAACGTAGCCGGTTACCCGAGCTTGAACATGCGTTGACCGATCGTGTATTGCCGGCACGACGTGAAATCGTTGCCAACTCCACACAGGCCGACCTTACTGCGCTGGTGCGCGGTATCCGTGATCTGCTTGATATGCGTGAAAATGGTGTGCATGAGCAGCTTGACCAGCTGTTCATCATGCGCAGCAAAAATAAAGATGTGGTGTTGCGCCTGCTGGAGCAAACCAAAGAAGAAAAGCATGCTTTCGAGCAGGGGCTGGCGCGCTATACTGCGATGCGCCGCATCTTCACCAACCACACCAACGCCTTGCTCGACGCTACCGATATGGACGCCTTGCGCGCCAACGCCAACCGCACACACCTAGCACTTGAATCGGCAACGCAAACCAAAAACGTGCGCCGCGCCATCGACACCTTCTTCATGACCCTCAATGAAGATCTATCCGAAGCCGAAAGACAGGTCATGGAAATATACGAAATGATCAAGGGCATGTCCACACAATTCGCGCAAGAATTCAAAACGCGCCCATTAACTCCAAAGCAATTTTCATTCGATAAATGCCGCCGTGAAATTTCCCGTTTGCAAATTGCTTACGAACATCGCTTTGATGCGTTGTGGGGACGCACCGCTCGCGCCAAACTGGAGCCGATGCAGCGTTTCTTTGAGGCCATCGTCACTCGCGCCAAACAGGTATACGGCGTTGCCAATCGCGATGTCGAAAACTGGCTAAAAAATGTTATGGTACCGATGGAAGCGCAAATTCGCGAACGCAACCAACAACTGCACCGCCATCAGGAAAACACCCGCCAGCTTGCAACCGCTACTACTGAAGTTGAGGGACACGCCCGCGAACTGAAAGAAAAACTTGACGCCATCAAAGCGCAACAAAACGTTCTGGAGGCACACCTCAAAATCATCAATAACTTACTGATGCAAATAGAACCGACTGCGCAGCAGCACATTGAGACGCCCGCGGTGATTCAATAGCGGTTCCACTACAGTCTCTCCTCAACGTATCGTCCGTTTCACTTTCAACGGGAATACGTCCGTCACAAAGATACCCGCGTTCACTTCTTTGGCAATATTCCGGACAATGCTGATGCATGGCTCCCAATCGTCTTCTATAAGGCTCCCCGCTCTTGAGCATCGCAACCAACTTGCCAATCGAACATTGCGTTGCGGCCATGATAGCTTCCTTTTGAATTGCTGGTTACCGGACTGTTTCATTAACGCTCACATGCCACCATGCGGCTTGTGGCAGAATCGCGCAAACGTACATCACTCATCATCCAGAAGATTAAGATCCTCTCCTTCAAGAATCTGAGCTCTGTCGAGATAGCGGCTTATTCCTGCTGTTTCGATACCATCAAAACCCGTTTTTGTAGGCGCATCATTACAAAACAACGGCCGGGCACTTGCGCCGCAACGACATAACGCGTACTCATTGGGTGGATTCAGTTTTTTAATCGTTTTCAGTAAAGACAAGAGCTGTTTTTTGAAACGATTATTTTCATCATTTGTATTTCTCCTTATGTCTGAATGGCGTTATTTTTCCCGATTTATATAACCTATTTTCTTTTGAGGAGCGGAAACCTGTTATGCCATCACATCTATTGCTATTGAAGAATACTCTTGGGCTTCGGCGATCCTTACCGATACGCTTATAGCATAGCATCTACATACATGTTGAAACAGCAAGCTGTCAAAGGTGACCATCTTAAAATGCGCTGCCGGTATCGCGCGACAGAGCTGCCAGCATCACCCGTTTCCCTAAACCGACAAGCTTAAAAAGCTTTTCCATGCCTGCCTTAACAGATGGGAGAAAAGCACAAAAACACAACAAAGACGTTCGTTAAACGGCTATAATCACCTCCCTGCGGAGAGGTGGCCGAGTGGTCGAAGGCGCCTGACTCGAAATCAGGTATACCGCAAGGTATCGCGGGTTCGAATCCCGCCCTCTCCGCCAGGCGGCATAATCCGTTGACGCTGCGGTCATCATCGCTTTTGGAAGCGCCACACGTACTTTTCCATCCGTGAAGAGGTTGGTCGTAATAAAAATACTTTCCATCAAAGGCGGTGTTGGCAAGTTTAAAGAGCTCATGCCCTCGCATACAGGTTATTCGCCTGGTATCTCAACGAGACAATTCCCACGCCAACTTGATTGTGTCGCCGCACAATCACGCTTACAATAATGCATGATGGTCGGGCAATTCCGGCCATCGCTTTGCGGGCGTGGTTCAATGGTAGAACGGCGGCTTCCCAAGCCTCAAACGTGGGTTCGATTCCCATCGCCCGCTCCATTAGCTGGTTCGCGCTATGGCTTTCCCGCTTTTGAGCATAATTATCCTTTTGAGAAAGCAGAATGCTTACTTTTCAGCAGCTGATTCTGAATTTGCAGAATTATTGGGGCCGGCATGGTTGCGCGTTATTGCAACCGATTGATATGGAGGTCGGCGCCGGCACCTCGCATACCGCTACTTTTTTGCGGGCGCTCGGGCCGGAACCTTGGCGCGCCGGTTATGTACAACCATCGCGACGCCCGAAAGACGGGCGCTATGGAGAAAATCCAAACCGACTTCAGCATTATTATCAATATCAGGTTGTATTAAAGCCTGCGCCGGAAAATATCCTCGATCTTTATTTCTGCTCGCTCAAAGAACTGGGGTTTGATCTTGCCGTCAATGATGTGCGCTTAGTGGAGGATGACTGGGAAAACCCGACGCTTGGCGCTTGGGGGTTGGGCTGGGAGGTCTGGTTGAACGGTATGGAGGTCACACAGTTTACTTATTTCCAGCAGGTCGGCGGCCTCGACTGCAATCCGATCACCGGCGAGATCACTTATGGTCTGGAGCGTCTGGCGATGTATCTACAGGGTAAGAAAAATGTGTTCGACCTGATCTGGACTGAATATGAGGATCGCGGCGAAAAGCGTATGTTGACTTACGGCGATGTTTATCATCAGAATGAAGTCGAACAATCGCGTTACAACTTTGAATACGCCAACGCTGAAAAACTGTTCGATTTTTTTAACTTTTATGAAAACGAAGCCAAACGATTACTCGAAGCGCAATTACCGTTACCCGGTTATGAAATGATCTTAAAAGCGGCACATACCTTTAACCTGCTCGACGCCCGTGGTGCCATTTCAGTCACCGAACGCGCCGCTTATATTGCCCGTATCCGTAACTTAAGCCGTATGGTCGCACAAGCCTACGTTGATTCACGAGCCGCACTTGGTTTTCCCATGTTGCCCGAAGCGTACCGGCAAACATCCCGGGAGACAGCATGAGTAAAACACTTCTCATCGAGCTCGTCACCGAAGAGTTGCCGCCGAAAGCATTGAAACGCTTGAGTGAAGCATTTGCCGAACTTTTCACGCAATCACTGACCGCCCAAGGATTTGTTTCGGAAAATAGCGAAATTCTTTCATGGGGAACACCGCGTCGCTTGGCGGTAACGATCAAAAACGTTGCCGGGCATTCCCTGGATTACCGGAAAATGCAAAAAGTACTGCCGGTAGCGGTTGCCTTTGATGAAAAAAATCAGCCGACAACGCCTTTGTTGCGCAAGCTGACTTCGCTTGGTTTGAGCGAAAGCGACATCCCAAAACTAAAGCGTATGCCTGACGGCAAAACTGAAGCCTTGTTTTTCGACAGCGTGATTCCAGGCAAATCGTTGACGGAAGGCGTGCAGGAAGCGCTTGATGCCGCGATTGCCTGCTTGCCGATCCCCAAAGTTATGCATTATCCGCATCGTGGCGGTTATTACAACGATGTCAGTTTCGTGCGGCCGGTACACGGCTTGGTAGCATTGTATGGCGGTGATGTTTTACCTGTCAAAGCGTTTGGGCTGGACGCCGATCGCGTCACGCAGGGGCATCGCTTTTTGGCAACATCGCCCACCATTTCCATCGATGATGCCGACCATTATGAGCGGCTTCTTGAGCAAAAAGGTAAAGTCATCGTCTCGTTTGCCAAGCGCCGGAAAACCATTGAACAAGCACTGAAAAAGACGGCACAACAAGATCAGGCGGCGAACGAGGTTATCGCGCCTGACACATTACTCGACGAAGTCACATCATTGGTTGAATGGCCGACGGTTTATTGCGGCACATTTGATCCGGCGTTTCTTGAAGTGCCGCAGGAATGTTTGATTCTGACCATGCAGCAGAACCAGAAATATTTTGCGTTGACCGATATCGTCGGCAAGCTCGTCGAGCATTTCCTCGTGGTTTCCAACATTGAAACCGAAAAACCCGAAGCGATCATCGACGGTAACGCCCGCGTGCTGCGGGCACGGCTTGCCGACGCCCGTTTCTTTTATGAGCAAGACGCCAAAACGCCGTTGGCGCAACGCGTCGATAAGTTGGCGCATATTATTTATTTCAAAGGATTGGGCAGCCAGTATGATCGGATTCAACGCATCAAATCCATTGCGCAAACACTGGCAAAACGTTTACAAGCCAATTCTGACCAAACCGGGCGTATCGCTTTTTTAGCCAAAGCCGATTTGACGACCGATATGGTCGGCGAGTTTCCGGAATTGCAAGGTATTATGGGACGTTATTACGCGTTACATGATCGGGAGCCGGAAATTGTCGCCAACGGCATCGAGCAACATTATTGGCCACGTTTTTCCGGCGATACCTTGCCGGAAAGCATGGAAGCGATTGCCGTAGCCATCGCCGATAAAATAGAAAGTATTTTCGGCATGTTTGCCATCGGCAACACCCCTACCGGCGACAAAGACCCGTTTGGTTTGCGCCGTGCCGTAATCGGTATTTTGCGCATCATCATGGAGCGCGCTTTACCGTTGTCGATTACGGAATTACTTGCCGATACTCGCGACATTTTCGAGCGCGTATCGATCCGTGTCGTGGATAAAAAAGGAAAAGAGTGTCCCATAAACTTAATGCAAACTGCCACACAAGCCGAAGCATTTTTCTATGACCGTCTGCGCGGCTTGCTCAAAGAACAAGGTTACGGCATTTCCATGATTGAGGCCGTGCTGGCGCAACGTCCAGACTTGGCTTCTATTCCGAAGCGCCTCGAAGCGGTACGTTCGTTCTTGGCATTGCCGGAGGCTGCGGCATTGGCCGCCGCCAATAAACGTATCGTCAATATTCTGAAAAAGAGTGGCGACATGGCCGTTCCTGCCGCCGTGTGCGCGGATCTGTTCCGCGACGCAGCTGAAAAAGCGCTATACGACATATTTGCGAATACGTTGTCCGCTCAAGTCGAAACTGCCATGCGCGACGGCAATTTCACGCAGGCGCTTTTGGTGCTGGCAACCGCGCGCGATATCGTCGACCGCTTCTTCGATGAAGTTATGGTCATGGCCGATGATGAGGCTGTACGCAACAATCGCCTTGCGCTTTTAGGCCATATTCGCACGACGATGAACGGTGTTGCCGAAATCGCGCTTCTGGCCGGATAGCCGTGAACAACACCATCGCTCAGGACATTGCCGCCACTCGCCGCCCGAAGCTGGTGGTACTTGATCGTGACGGAGTCATCAATGACGACAGCGACTCATATATCAAATCGCCGGATGAATGGCGCCCGCTGCCAGGCAGCCTTGAGGCCATCGCGCAGCTCAACGCGCGCGGTTTTCACGTTGCGGTCGCCACAAATCAATCCGGTATCGGCCGCGGACTCTTCGACGCGCATATGCTCGCGGCGATTCATCATAAAATGCATCAGGCACTGTCACGCTACGGCGGGCGCATTGACGCCGTTTTCTTTTGTCCGCATACCGAGCGTTCCGGCTGTGACTGTCGTAAGCCAAAACCGGGGTTGATGCACGCCATTGAGCAACGTTTTCGCGTTTCGTTGGTTGGCGTTTCCTGTGTTGGCGATTCATTGCGCGACTTGCAGGCCGCTGCCGCTGTGAGCGCGCAACCGATTCTGGTGCGATCCGGCAAAGGCGAAAAAACCTGGCGCGAACAACAAAACGCCTTACCGCCTGATATCCAGGTCTTTACCGATCTTGCCGAATTTGTCGGCGTATTCCTTGCCGACCCGGCCAATAAAAATATTTAGGCTTATGCGCTCACTTTTGGGGTCTTTGGCTTTCGCGCTGTTTCAGGCAACCTTCACTTTCTTTTTTGTGCCGTTGGCGCTTTGCCTTTTTTGGATGAACCCGATCAGGCGCTACCGTTTTCTGCTCTGGTGGCCACGACTGAATTTATGGGCAGCGCGTTGGCTGTGCGGTATTCGCCATCGCGTGATCGGTCGGGAGAACATTCCCGACGGCGTTTTGCCGCACATTGTTTTACCAAAACACAGTTCAACGTGGGAAGTCTTGGCCATTCCGCTCTTGATGCCGCGTCCGTTATGCTTTGTCGCAAAAAAAGAATTATTGAAAATTCCGTTTTTTGGCTGGGGCTTCTCGCTGATCAAGCCGATCACGATTGACCGAAGTTCCGGCAGTGAAGCCATGCAACAGATTTACACGCAAGGCGAAATACGTTTAAAAGAAGGCTTCTGGATTATCCTGTTTCCTGAAGGCACCCGCGTTTCGCCCGGCGTAAAACAACGCTATAAAACCGGCGGCGCCCGACTGGCGTCAATGCTGAACACTCCGGTGCTGCCCATCGCTCATAATGCCGGATACTTATGGCCGCGCGGCATTTTCGGCAAACGCGCCGGCACAATCACCGTTTCAATTGGCGCGCCGATTCCGTCAAAAGACAAAGAACCTCACCAATTGATGAATGAGGTCGAACAATGGATTGAGGATGAGCTTGCGCGCATTGGTGCACCGGGGAAATAACACTGCATGTCTTCCGCGTTATCATCTGCGCTATGCTTTCTTGACCTTGACGGCAAACCGCTTGCCTATCGTTTGGTTCGTGGGCAGCGCCGCTCTTTATCGATCCATATCGACCACGACGGCATCCAGGTTCGCGCGCCCCGCCGCCTACCTCTGTACGATATTGAAAGCGCCATGCGAGAGCGTGGTCAATGGATTTTCCAATCACTGCACTGGTGGCAACAGCATCGCCGTCTTCTCGCCGATCCTGGCTGGCAGGACGGTGCAGTCATTTTTTATCGCGGCGAAAAATTGGTTTTGTCTGTCCAAAAAAAACATGCCGTTTCCGTTTCCCACGATTTATTCGGCTTGTCGCTTGCTATCAAAAACGACAACGCCGCTGATATTGCCCGCGCGGTCATCTCGTGGTGGTGGCAGGAGGCCGAACAGGTTTTATTGCCGAAAGTACACCATGAGGCAAAAAAGTTGGGATGCACCCCGACGAAAGTTTTGCTTTCCAAAGCGCGGTGTCAATGGGGTAGTTGTAACGCGCGCCATGAAATTCGCATCAACTGGCGATTGATCATGTTGCCGCCACCATTGGCTTTCGATGTCATCGCCCATGAAGTCGCTCATCTTTGCGAACTGAATCATTCTCATCGTTTCCGGGCGATACTCGAACGACTGCGTCCGGGTATTCGTGAGCGCGAGCACGCGTTGGCGGAATGGCAAACGCTGCTGGCTGCCTAAAAAATAATGCGGTAAAGTGTCGTTTTGAGTAAAAGCGATAACCTATGTTTACCAACCGTTTAATCCGTGCTTTGCCCTTATTGCTGATTGTTTTTCTCAGCGCTTGCGGCATTAAGGGCGACCTTTACATTCCGCAAAAACAACCGTCCGAAACACATACACCCGCCACAAACGCATCTCGGACGTCGGAGAAATCATGATTTTTTTTACCATGCGCCAAAATGTGCTTCACGTCGAAAACGTTTCGCTTGTCGATATCGCGCAACGTTACGGCACGCCTTGTTACGTCTATTCGCGCGCCGCGCTCCGCTTCGCCGCACAAGAGTTCCAGGATGCCTTTCACGCGCAAAACACGCTGATATGCTATTCCGTTAAGGTCAACAGCAATATCGCTATTCTCAACGAATTTGCCCGGCTCGGTTTTGGTTTTGATATTGTTTCCGGTGGCGAACTGGCGCGCGTTTTGGCCGCGGGCGGCGACGCGCGCAAAGTGGTGTTTTCCGGCGTTGGCAAAACCGTTGAAGAAATGGAAGCTGCGCTCAACGCAGGTATTAAATGCTTCAACCTCGAATCCGCCGCCGAAATGGAGGCGCTTGCAACAACCGCTCAGCGTTTGGGTAAACAAGCGCCGATCAGCTTCCGCATCAATCCCGATGTCGATCCCAAAACACATCCTTACATTTCCACTGGTTTGCGCGAAAATAAATTTGGCATCCCGCTAAAAGATGCACACCCCCTTTATCGGCGCGCACGGCAGATGTCATCGCTGCGTGTTGTCGGCATCGACATGCATATCGGCTCCCAGATTACCGATATTGCGCCTTATCGAGAAGCGGCACAAAAGCTGGTGACATTACTCGACGTATTAGAAAAGGACGGCATCGCGCTTGAACACGTCGATATTGGCGGCGGTCTGGGTGTGCGTTACCGCGATGATGATCACCCGCCGGCAATTGCCGATTTTGCCGCAATGTGCCGGGAAATATTTTCCGAGCGCCACGAACAGCTGATACTTGAACCGGGGCGGCGGCTGGTCGCCGAAGCGGGCATATTATTGACGCAAATCCTTTATTTAAAGCCGGGCGAGCCGCGCAGTTTTGCAATCGTCGATGGCGCGATGAACGACCTGTTCCGTCCCGCGCTTTATCAGGCGTGGCATCCGGTGCATCAGGTAACCATTACAAATGTGTCTGACCAAACGCGTCTATGGAATATCGTCGGACCGATCTGTGAAAGTGCCGATTTTCTCGCGCAAGACCGTCAGCTGGCTTTACGCCAAGGAGAATTATTGGCTATTGGGGTTGCCGGCGCTTATGGAATGGCCATGAGTTCAAATTACAACTCGCGCCCGCGTGTATGTGAAGTGATGGTCGATAACAACCAAATTTTTGAAATTCGTAAGCGTGAAACGGTTGCGTCGCTGTTTTCCGAAGAGAGAATACCGAGCGATAAAAATCAAAACGCCTGCTAATTGTGCGCGAAGCGCAACATGTTTACATTTCGCGCGAAACAATCGTCGTTATTTATTTGCAAAAAATAGAGATATGGTTAGAATGCGATCAGCGACACTGGGTTTTGTCAAGCGCTTTTGAAACCCGATGTGCGCAAAGAAGGAAATACGATACGAGATATCAATAACTCAGACAGGAGAAATGAAAATGGCTGAAAAAATGTTATTCCGCGCAAAAACGCCGAAGAAAAAAACAGCTAAAAAAGCTGTTAAGAAAACCGCTAAAAAAGCCGTCAAAAAAACGGCCAAAAAAGCAGTAAAGCGCGTTGTTCGTAAAGCGCCGGCCAAGAAAGTCGCGAAAAAAACCGCCAAGAAGGCCGTCAAGAAAACCGCTAAAAAAGCAGCTAAAAAAGTGGTGAAAAAAGCGGTCAAGAAAACCGCTAAAAAAGCCGTCAAAAAAACGGCCAAAAAAGCAGTAAAAAAGACCGCTAAAAAAGCGGTTAAGAAAACAGCAAAACGGCGCAAATAATCTTTTGCGAATGAACCAAAAAGGGCAGCGAAATCGCTGCCCTTTTTTACGGAGCGCTGCTCGTTAAAATTGTTTCATGGCCATGCCCGGCCCCAGTAAAGGAGAGTAAATCATGAATTGCGTATCATCTTTTGCGCGATTTTTGTGATCCTCGCCATCGCGCAAGGCACGAATAAATATTTCATCGGATTGTACTTGAACGCGCGCACTGTTTGCCAAGCGCTCCCGAATCAACGCTGCGGCATCCGCATCGCGCGTTGAACCGATGCCATCCATGACATTATCGGTAATTTGCAATTGTATCCGCGCATTTTTCGGCGCACATTTTCGGTCTGAATACACGACAGGCTCGTTGGGCAACGTGCATTTATAGATCTGCGCCTGCACAGCCATCGGTATCCATAATAAAACTACCGCGATCAAAAAACAGCGCATCATCTTAACTCCATACCGGTAACAAACAGCTGCAATGCGTATGAGCGACGATCATTGAATGAATATCGGAGCAACTCTGCCATTGCCGCCCGCATGGCAATAATGTTACGCCAAGCATGGTGGCAGAGCAATCGCGCCAAAACAAAATAACGCCGTTTCATCGCCTCCTCCCAACAATAACCATATGAGGTTTTCTTTGTTAAACAGTAACTTTCGCTGCATATTTGGTATTTCGGCTACGCTTTGGTACCAAAAATACGATCGCCCGCATCGCCCAATCCCGGCAAAATATAGCCGTTTTCGTTCAATCGCTCATCAATCGCTGCGGTATAAACAGCAACGTCCGGATGTTTTCTTTCAAGCAATGACAAGCCTTCCGGCGCCGCCACCAAAAAAATACCGCGGATTTGCTTGCATCCTGCAGCTTTCAACATATCGATCGTCGCTACCAGCGTCCCGCCCGTGGCAAGCATCGGATCAACAATCATCGCGATGCGTTCATGCATGTCTCCGGTCAGTTTTTCATAATATGTGATCGGCGCCAGCGTTTTTTCGTTACGCTGAATGCCGACAACGCTTACTTTTGCTGCCGGAATTAGTTCCAGCACGCCGGTCAGCATTCCCAAACCGGCGCGCAGGATCGGCACAATGGTGATTTTTTTCCCTTTGATTTTCTGTACCTGTACTTCGCCCGCCCAACCGATACGCTCAATGGTTTCGGTCGGCAAATCGCGTGTGGCTTCATAAGTAAGAAGCATCGTCACTTCAGCGGCCAGCTCACGAAATCCTTTCGTGCTCAAATCCGCTTGGCGCATCAAACCCAATTTATGCTGTACTAAAGGATGCTTGACCTCGACAACTTTCATTTTCCGTTTTCCCTGATTATTGTTTTTTCTTGCACGTCGTTTTTTTCGCAGTTCTCCTGACCGCAACATGTGTCTGACTTTGCGCGGCAACAGCTTCGGCAATTTTATTGGGCCTCATCAGCAGCACGGGAACCGGACGTACCGGTTTTATCTGGTGTGCATGTTCGACCGCTGCCGCTACTTTCCTGCGTTTCGGCAACGGTTGGTCCGGGTTTTTTGCATATGCTGCCTCACGCTCATCGCGCCGCAATGGCCTCGGCTCCGACAACGGTCGCCGAGATGACGTTTGCCGTTTTTCTTCTCCTGCCGGCGCGATCTTGGCGATATCCGCGGTAACCCGCTCAAGTTTCTTGCCGATCAGTTTTTCGATTTCGGCCAGATATTTTTCTTCGTCTGCCGTAACAAACGACAGCGCCTCGCCTTCCGCGCCGGCGCGGCCGGTACGACCGATACGATGCACGTAATCCTCGGGAACCGTTGGCAAATCGTAATTGATTACAATCGGCAGTTCTTCAATATCCAATCCGCGCGCTGCAACATCGGTCGCCACCAGTATTTGCGTTTGCCCTTTTTTGAATTTATCCAGCGTTTCGATACGCGCCGATTGCGTTTTATCGCCGTGAATCGCATCGGCGGCAATCCCGTTTTTTTCCAGCGCTCTCGCCAAACGCGAAGCGTTTTGCCGTGTTTTGACAAAACATAACGCCTGCCACAGATTGCGCGATTGAATAAGATGCTCAAGCAATTTGCGTTTTTGCAATGCAGGACAAAGATAAACCTTTTGTTTCACTGTATCGGCCGTGGTATTGCGGCGCGCCACCTCGATGAGCTGCGGTTTGTTCAACATATCATCCGCAAGTTTTTTAATGTCCTGCGAAAACGTTGCAGAAAACAACAAGCTTTGCCGTTTTTTCGGCAGCAGTTTAATAATACGGCGAATATCGGGAATAAACCCCATATCGAGCATGCGATCCGCCTCATCCAACACAAAGAATTCCACTTGCGCCAGCGATACCGTTTTTTGCTCCAGATGATCCAGCAAACGCCCTGGTGTCGCAACCAGAATTTCCACACCTTTCAGCAACGTCGGCGTTTGTTGTTTAATATTGACGCCGCCATACACCACCGTGGAACGCAGTTTGGTGTGTTTGGCATATGTTTTCATGGACGCTTCCACCTGAATGGCCAGCTCTCGTGTCGGCGCAAGAATCAGCGCGCGTACGGGGTGTCGCGCCGGTGACGGGCTGTTGCTGGCATACGCCATCAGTTTTTGCAGAATCGGCAAACCGAACCCGGCTGTTTTACCGGTCCCCGTTTGCGCACCGCCCATGACATCGTGCCCGGCAAGCACGACCGGAATTGCCTGCGTTTGAATTGGCGTCGGATGTGTATATCCGGCATCGGAAACCGCCTGAAGCAATTCCGAGCACAAGCCAAGATCGGCAAATTCTTTCAATGAAAACTCCTTTATTTCGAATAAAGCCTGTCTTATCAAAAAGTAAGCTTTGGCAAACTATACAGGAAACACGTGCCATTACGAAAAAACATCGCGTCAGAACGGCAGAAAATGGTACGATTTGCCCCCTTTGGCGAAAAAGACCGCCGTTTCTCCCTGTTTGCTGATTGATTTAAATGTATGATTTTTGATCGAATTCGGAATATTGCCATTATCGCGCACGTTGACCACGGAAAAACCACGCTGGTCGATAAATTGCTGGCCCAATCCGGGACTTTTGCCAAGCACCAGACCATCGGCGAACGCATCATGGACAGTAATGATATCGAGCGTGAGCGCGGCATCACCATTTTTTCCAAAAACTGTTCCGTTTATTATCAGGATGTACGCATCAATATCATCGATACGCCCGGACATGCTGATTTTGGCGGCGAAGTTGAGCGCGTGCTTGGTATGGTCGATGGCGTATTGCTGCTGGTCGACGCCGTCGAAGGCCCAATGCCGCAAACGCGCTTTGTCACCATGAAAGCGCTGAAAAAAGGGCTGCACCCGATTGTTGTCGTCAACAAGATAGATCGTTCGGGCGCGCGGCCGGATTGGGTCGTCAATCAAACCTTCGACCTTTTCGACCGTCTCGGCGCTTCCGAAGAACAGCTTGATTTCCCCGTTGTTTACGCATCCGCGCTCAACGGATGGGCAACCGAAGATATCAATGCGGTAAACGATGGCAATGCGGCGCTTGGCGACATGCACAGCTTGTTCGATGCCATTCTCAAATACGTACCCAGACCCGAAGGTAACGCCAAGGCGCCGTTGCAATTCCAGATCAGCGCGCTTGATTATTCGAGTTATCTGGGCAGGCTCGGCATTGGTCGCATCCGCCGTGGTTACTTGGAAGCGCCGCAGGAAGTAATCGCGTTGACACCAGGCAGCGAACCCAAACGCGCCAAAATCACACAAGTTTACGGTTTCTCCGGCTTGGAGCGTGTTCCGTTGCAAAGAGCTTCCGTTGGCGATATCGTGCTGATCAGCGGTGTTGATGATTTGTCGATCGGCGCTACGCTTGCGGATATTTCCCAACCGGAAGCGTTGCCGCCAATTGCCATCGACGAACCGACGTTGGCAATGCATTTTCAGGTCAACACCTCACCGCTCGCCGGACGTGAAGGCAAATACATTACCTCGCGCAATCTGCGCGACCGTTTGCATAAAGAGTTGCTGACCAATGTGGCGCTGCGTGTTGAAGATACCGGCGATACCGATATCTTTCTTGTTTCCGGTCGCGGCGAGTTGCATCTAACGATTCTCATCGAAAACATGCGCCGCGAAGGTTATGAATTGGCGGTATCGCGCCCGCGCGTCGTGTTGCGTGAAATCGACGGCGTTACTTGCGAACCCTATGAATTCCTTTCCGTTGATGTTGAGGACCCACATCAAGGCGGCGTCATGGAAGCGCTTGGGCAACGACGCGGTGAAGTCGCCAATATGGAATCGGATGGCCGCGGCAGAACGCGTATCGATTATCGTATCCCCGCCCGAGGCTTGATCGGTTTTCAAGGAGAATTTCTCAACCTGACGCGCGGCACCGGCATCATGAGCCATGTTTTTGACGGCTATGCGCCGGTAAAAGGCGACATCCCCGAACGGCGCAATGGCGTATTGATTTCGCAAGAAGACGGTGAAGCCGTAGCGTATGCGTTATGGAATTTGCAGGAGCGCGGCCGCATGTTCGTCGCGCCCGGCGACCAGCTGTACGAAGGCATGGTGATCGGCATTCACAGCCGCGATAACGATCTCGTCGTCAACCCGATCAAGGGCAAAAAGCTTACCAATATCCGTGCCTCCGGCAAAGACGACGCGATTTTGCTCACTCCACCCATCAAATTAACGCTCGAATATGCGGTGGAATTCATCGCCGACGACGAGCTGGTCGAGGTGACCCCGCAATCGATCCGTATCCGCAAACGCTTTTTGAAAGAACACGAGCGCAAACGCGCGACGCGCGAAAGCTCATGAACGCGCTGATTTGTGATGCGTTTCGCTCTCGATAAATGAGACCGGCGTGTTCTGCTCCGCCCAAATCCACACACACCACACCATCAAAAGCGGCATCATAATCAGCACAATTCGTCCGGCGTGAACCGGACCGACGATCAGCGTGCCCAGTTGCGGAAAACCGATCGTTGCAACACATGCCAGCGCCGCCGTAAGCACAAGCACGGTAAGTACACTGCTGCAAGTATCGTTGAACCACTGTCGCCAGCTGAAAACCGTCACGGCAAGCACGGCAATCCATGCCACATGCCAATTTTTACCCTCAATCAGTAAGCTAATCCATTGTTGGGCACTTTCATCAGGCATAAACGCGATACCGGCAAGTTGCGGCGAAATCAATTGTCCGAATTGCGGCAAAAGCAACATGATCAACACGATTGCTGCCAGAAGCCCTGCCGCCGAACGTCCGCGCCACTTGGGGATAAAAACAAACGGTACCGCGATCAACAGCGTAATCAACCACAAATAAGACGCCTGCCACAATAACCCCGCGGAAAGCGTCAGCACGACAAACAACAACGCATCAAACGGATTTTTTTCATTTGCCCAGCTGGCCAGCGCCAGCGCCGCCAAAGTATAGAACACTGCCAGCGGTAAATCGGGCAAACCGGCCAGCGCAACATGTACATTCAAAAGCGGTAGTGATGTCGCCAACCACGCCGCCAACAGCGACATTAAAACGCCGGCTCTTTGCCGGACAAATCCGTACACACCAAAACCCAGCGCCGCCAACAGAGCCCACCACGGTAAATTGATCAGTGTATCGTTCCATTCTCCCACGCCATATGCCATCCAAGCCTGCAACAAAGGCAGTGTTGACGGCAACGTCGGCAACGTACTGAAATAAAGCGCATGATCGGGCTGCGTTAACCAGGTTTGTGCGTCAACAAACGGTACAATCTTTCCATGCACAAATAAAATATGCGCTTGTGCGCCGCTTTGCAACATAGCCTCCCAGGGAAAAAGCGGTTGCGCGCTAACTTCCAGCCACAGCAATACAAAACGAAACGATAACAGCAACAACAGCAAAATAAAAATTATTCTTGCCGACAAACTTAATGTACGCAACGTGCAAACCGGACAAGAAAATCCCGTGCGCCGTATCCGCTGTATTACGATTACCGCAAAAATGATCGTGGCGACAAACAGTGGGAATGCCAATGCTGTAAATGAGAACACAACACCCAGCGCGGAATAAACGCGCATCAACAACGTCAATGATATGAATCCCAAACACGCACCCGCACCGATCATCCGGAAAGGCAGGCCCGGCAACTGTGCGGGGAAAAAACCGGCGACAAACCAAAGCGCGGCAATGCCAAAAAGCCAAGGTAAACATAAAGCTACTATCGCCATCAACACGATTCTTCTCTTATAAAATTTCGATCAATGCCGAACCTGCTTCCCATATTTTGATTTCGGCAGTAATTTCGGTGCCATCCGGCCAACGCATCTTTTTTTTCGCCGCATCATACTGAATGCCACTTTGCCGAAACGCCAGTACATAATCTCCGCGCCGCAACATGTGCCCACCGGACGGCGCCGCCTGATAAAAATCAAAATAAACGTTATAGGGCGCAAGCAGATAAGCGATACGACTGCGCAGATAAGGGTCGGGCGCCAGCGCAAAAATGCGTGTCGTGTTTTTTGGCAACAGCAAACGCACTTTATCGATAAACGCATAAAGCGGCGCGTCAACCGCCGCCAAGTGTTTTTCCACAACACCCTTACCACCATAAATACTGCGGATCTGCTCTGTCTGCTGCGTCAACTGCCACAGCCAGCGCGCGTCAAGCGTCAACCAACCCAATACGAATAGTACGAGACCGACACGTTGCCATTGTATATTCTTTGCCGGTATTTGATGGGGTGCGTGACGGTGCTGCCGCCAGAAAAAAATTGCCGCCCCCACAAGCATCGGTAAAAGCAACAATGCGGCAATAAAAAAAGAAAGCGGCGGTTGTACATCATCCAATTGTGCGATTGCGGTTCCTGTCCACGGAGAAAATCCCAACCAGTTGCCAAGCAATCGCGACAACGATTCGTCCAACCCCATCGGATGAGCACTGATCGCACGCACTAAAAACTCTTGCCTGCCGGAAGTCTGCACCACCAGCGCCAGCCCGAAAATTTGGCTGATCCAGGCGTTATGGCCGGCCATTGTTATCGGTTGCAAGCGCCCGTCAACCACATCGATATCGGCCATAGCTCGTTCATTCGGGCGGAAATCGTTCCGCCACATCAAACGCGCTGCAGTACCTTCAGGCAGCGATGCCACATCAAAATCAATCACCGGGTATTGCGCGGCAGAAAACCGAGGGTTAAGGGCAAGTACCGCCATACCGGCTTCGTCGGTTTGAAAAGCCCGCTGCTCCGCGTTGGACTGGTCTGCAATTAGTACGCCGCGCACAAGTTGAATTTCCGCAGCCCCCCAATTCAAAATATCGTTTTTTGGGAACCAGGCGCCCGGCAATGTTTTACCAAAATAAATACCCAGCACCAGCAACAACAACATGATGAAAAGTGCCGTGCCAATTATTAACGCATGAACAAAATAATTCTTTTCCTCTGAAATTGGCGCCGACGATAATTGCGCTTGCGATTTCTCTTCAGCAACCACCTCATTTTCCGCAAAATTTTTATCAGGAAGAAGAGGTGTTGCCATTATTTATCTTCTTTAAGCGTCACAATGACAGGCGCGTGATCGGATGGCTTATCGCCTTTTCGCTCTTCGCGATCGACAATACTGGCGATACACGTTGCCCCCAGTTTTCCCGAAAGCAAGATATGATCAATACGCAAGCCATGGTTTTTGGCAAAGCCCAGCTGCCGATAATCCCACCAGCTGAATACTGCAGGCGGCTGGTCGAACAAGCGAAAACTGTCCTGAAAACCCAGCGTCAACCACGATTGAAAAACGGCGCGCTCCTCATCCGAACAGAGAACCTGGCCTTGCCAAATTTCAGGGTCATAAACATCTCGGTCATCAGGCGTAATATTGAAATCCCCTGCAACCGCCACATACGTGTACGCGGCCAGCGTTTCCTGCAAATAACGCGTGGCTTGCCGACACCATTGCATCTTATATTCGAATTTTTCGCTGCCTATCGCCTGCCCGTTTGGCACATAAAAACATACGATTCGTATATTGCAAACCGTTGCCGCCAGCACCCGCGCCTGCGGATCAGCATAGTCGGGGACGCCATATTGCACCGCCCCGATATCAAGACCGTTACGCGCCAAAATGGCTACCCCATTGTATGTTTTTTGCCCGTAACAGCAGCTTGCATAACCCGCTTCCCGTAACACCTCTTCCGGAAAACGACTGTCTTCCATTTTTGTCTCCTGCAAACAGACGACATCCGGACGCTGACGATCAAGCCACGCGAGCAAACGCGGCAAACGTACATTGAGCGAATTGACATTCCAGGAGGCGATTTTCATTTTTACCGGTATAAAGCCAAGCGGATCAAGTATACCGGAATTGCTTTTCTTCACAAAAAACGTTTTTTACGGCCGGTACGGCGATGAAAGAGGCAGTATCAATATCGCCGAGAAACCTTGTCCGTCAATACCTTTGTCGAAAGACAACGTTCCATGATGCAATTCGGCGATACGGCGCACGATAGACAACCCCAGACCGCTTCCCGGTTTACCCGAACCCAGTACGCGGAAAAAACGCTCCGTTAAACGTTGGAAATACTCAGGCGATACCCCGGGTCCGTTATCGGCAATACGCAGTTGCCACTGCATCTTTTCTTTTATACCACTGATGGTAATGGCGCAACCGTCATCGATATAACGCAACGCATTATCGATCAGGTTCCGCAACGCCACAATGAGCAAATCCTGATTAACGCAAACATTCAGATCCTGATCAACAATAACGCTCAACGCAATATTTCGTTTTTCGGCAATATTTTCATATTGCGCTATCTGACTCAATATCAGCTCATGTACATTTATTTTTTTAAGCGGCAATGCCTGCGAATCTTCCGGATTGAGCGGGTCAAGCCGCGCCAACAATAAAAGTTGCTCAATCAGGGCGGTGCTGCGCTGAATATCGGAAGAAAGCGCCGCTAATGCAGGCGCGAGTTCCGGCTGCTGGCGTTCCAGCAATTGCGCTTTCATACTGAGTGCGGCAAGCGGCGTACGCAATTCATGCGCGGCATCGGCGGTAAAGCGGCGTTCTGCCTCAAGTGCGCTTTCCAAACGCGCCAAGACGTTGTTCAATGACTCGGCCAGCGGCAGCAATTCGTTCGGCGCTTTATCAATATTAACCGGTGACAAATCATCAGGTGATTTTTCCGCCAAGATCTGTGCCGCTTGATTGAGCGGTGCAAATAAGCGGCTGATGATCCACCAGCTCATCGCCGCCAATATCAGCAATAACAGCAATGCCGGAGCAATCATATGTCCGGCAATTTTCCCAAGAAGAAAAATATATGGCGCGATCGGGCGACCGACCTGCACTTCGAAGTTCTCGTCATGATTCTTGATAACAAAAACCCGCCATTTTCTGCCTTCATTATCAATATCGACGAAACCGCGTCTTTGTTGAAAATCGGCAACAAGAGGCCTTTCCGGTGCAAACGGCGTTCTGCTGATGACCTGTCCGTCCACCACTATTTGATATTGCATACCGCGTATTCGGCCATCCGGTGAAGGCGCCGGCTCCCGGCGAATCCGTTCAGGTAAAAACCCGTGCTCATGAAAATCGCTGGTTTCCGCTGAAATCAGCATTCCCGCCTCTTGCAACGCCTGATTCATCAAACGATTGGTAACGTGCCAGCTTGTGCCAAAAATTACCATCAGTGCAATAGCCCAAAACACCAGCGTGGTCAACAGAACTGAAAACCAAAGGCGTTTACGCAGTGAATATGGTTTCATGGCGCGATAGCGTAACCGGATGGACGGACGGTAACAATGCGCTTACCACCCAGCTTCCGGCGCAAATGATGAATGTACACTTCAACGGCGTTGCTGCCGATTTCTTCGCCCCATCCGTACAAAGTCTCTTCCAACTGCGCGCGCGATTGCGGGCGACCTTTGTACAGCATCAAGGCATGCAGCACAGCAAATTCACGACCGGTAACCCTTATTGGCATGCCGTTTAACCAAACCTGCTTGGTCGCCGGGTTAAGCGTGATATCGCCTTGCGTTAATACGGTTTCCGGTTGTTGATGATGGCGGCGCAGCGCAACGCGAATACGCGCCGATAATTCATTGAGATCAAACGGTTTTACCAGATAATCATCGGCGCCGGCATCCAGACCCTCAACGCGATCCGGCAGCGCATCACGAGCGGTAATATATAAAACCGGCGTTGTGTCCCGCCGCTCACGCAGCCGCTGCAACACAGCGTCGCCGGACAATTCAGGCAAGCCGCGATCAAGCAAAACGCAATCATATGTATGTGTTTTGAGCGCGGTATCGGCATGATCGCCGCGCATCACCCAATCCACCGCATAACCGTCGAGCTTCAGCCATGAGGTAATGGTATCGCCCAACGAAGTGTCGTCTTCGACCAAAAGGATTCGCATGGTTCTTGCGCTTAATAAATCATGAGTGCATCTGAACGGGATGATACGCTTTTTTGCTTAAACGATTCTTAAGTCGACGTTAATCGAAAATTAATCCGATCCTTGCATAATCTGTCCATCAAAAAACCTTTTCCGGAGTAGTTATGAAACGTTGGATATTGGGAACGGCTGCATTGGCTGCTTTATTATGGATCATCAGCATTCCGCAGGAAACACTGATCAATTTAAACTTTTTCGGCATCCGTCGGCAAGTTATGGGCTTAACCGGCTTTATCACATACGTTATGATGGCTTGGACGATGGTGCTGGCTCTGCGCCTGCCTGTTGTTGAGCGACTGGTCGGCGGACTTGACCGTGTTTATTTGCTGCATAAATGGACCGCCATTTCCGCTACCGTGTTGGCTTTGACACACTGGGCAATGGGACAAATTCCCAAATGGCTGGTGCAAGCCGGATTATTGGTTAAACCGGAAAAACCGGCGTATGTTGTTACTCATATTGCGCCTGCAAACTGGACGCATTTTGCCGAAAGCGCCGGGGAGTGGGCCTTTTATCTTGCTCTTGCTTTGATCATGATTGCGCTTCTGCGAAAAATCCCCTATCACTGGTTTCGCCGTTCACACAAATTGATTGCTGCCTGCTTTCTGGCACTGACATTTCATTCGATCATACTCGTCCCTGCCGATATGTGGCTAACGCCCGCCGGTCTACTTGGCATACTTGTCGTAGCAACCGGTTCCGTCGCCGCGCTGCTGTCTTTGTTCAATCTCATCGGCCGACAACGCAAATATCGCGGCACCGTCAAACGCATCGAGCGTATGCCCTGTAACTTGATGCGTGTCCATTGCGTCCTTGACGGCAAAGGCATGCCATACCAGCCCGGGCAATTTGCGTTTGTCCGTTTTCGCGGCACCAAAGATGCGCACCCGTTTTCAATCAGCGCGTATGGCGAAAACGCCAACGAAACAGTTTTTTGCATCAAAGCGCTTGGCGACGATACTGAAAATCTTTTGCGCCATCTTCATGAGGGAAGCCCTATTGAAATCGAAGGCGCTTATGGCCATTTTGACTTTTCTCCCGCACAAAACATCAAAGAAGAAATATGGGTGGCAGGAGGCATTGGCGTCACGCCGTTTCTTGCCCGCCTCGAATATCTGGCACAGCATAAAGAAAAGCAAATCACGCCCATTCGTTTTTACTATTGTTCGCAACAGAATAATCCGCTGCTGATACGCATTACCGAATTATGCGCCAAAGCCGGTGTGACACTGCATATTTTCGACGAAACCAAAGACGGCTCACTGACCCTGGAAAAAATATTGGGGAACGCGCCGCCGCCTGTGCAGCTCTGGTTCTGCGGACCGAGTAGTCTGGGCAATTTGCTGCAACAGGCATGGCGCGCCATGCGTTTGCCCAAGCAACACTTTCACCGTGAGTATTTTCAGATGCGTTGAGGTTGTTACCAGAGCTCGAGAAAAGGGGAAATACTTCGCAAAATATTGCCGCACAGCGAAATTTCTCCGATATACCTATGAAAAACCACACTTTTCTGTTTATTGATCATTATCAAGGAAGTGATAAGCGCATTGCTAATGTACACATAGTATACTTTTTCATTTACTGTGTAATTTGGAGAGCTTATGAAAATACTCTTCGCTTTTTTTCTGGCTTTTTTATCGGGAAGCGTCGGCGCGCAAACTGTTTTTAACGGCCATTGGTACGATCCTTCGCAATCCGGGCGCGGAATGAATGTTGACCACCAAAATGACGTTATGGTCGTTGATTTTTATGGTTATAACTCCGACGGTTCCGCGCAATGGCACCAAGCTTCCGGAAAAACCTCGTTTGATAAAAACACTCTAAAAATAACCTTTTCCGCGCCGATGCTTCGTTACCGCAATGGGCAGTGCTTAACTTGCAATTATTCGGGTGCGCCTGTTTCCGATGGCGATGACGGCACGATCAATATCACTTTCCTTTCCCCGACACAGGCAGAAGTTACTCTGCCCGGCGGGGGGGAAAACAATCATGACTCCCTACTATTTCGGTATTAATCGAGGCGCAAAAGGAATGGCAGGCGGCTGGATTTTCTCTTATCTTAAAGATAATAAATTCAATTACGCCAACATGTTTTTTAGTGAAAAAATCACTGAAAACGGCGTGGATATTATCTTTTCTTCCGACGGCAAATTTGCGTGTAGCACCGAAGTCAACACTAAAAATAATCTCATGGTTTGTTTCGAGATTAACAACAGCAACAGAATCGTTACTTACTTTCGTGCCTATTTGGCACCTGATAAAACATATTACGGGATGGCCTCGGCAAATCAAGACTTTACGAATTCTGGCTGGTTTACAGGCTACCGTGCATCCTGGCCAAACGGATCCGATAA
>QMCD01000076.1_pt1 | contig 67559 bp, 60 predicted proteins | sample 1821841 | NCBI WGS metagenome assembly QMCD01 (sample SAMN01991225, study PRJNA193472) | Termite gut metagenome, whole genome shotgun sequencing project. | isolation source: worker | host: Macrotermes natalensis
TTCATTTTTATGGACAAAGGTCAACGAACGATTGAATTAAGCCAGTTTGTTCCGCCCTTTGGCCAGAAAAATGAAAATCATCTCTTCTGGCTGGCGGAATAGAGGGGAACGAATCGGAAAATGGCCTTAATTTTAGCGAAAACAGCGGGGATGAAAATGGCATGACCACCACTAAGTTTGCTTTATATTATTGTGAATTGAGTGAAGAAGCGTAAATCGCTTTTAGCAGTCTAATAATCGTCAAATTATGAACCGGCAGCAGGCATATACTCTATGCACCTGCTGCCGGATATATTTACTTTACATTTTATTTTATTTTACCTTTTCCTTGTATGATTGAAATGTATCAGTCCGTATGGTAGAATAATTATCAGTTGTTGGCAATCCGTACATACAAACGATTCCGTCAGGAGGCTGCTTATGATAGCTACAGTTACACTGAATCCAGCCATAGATAAGACCTATACGGCTTCCGGCCTGATCATGGGGCAGGTAAACCGCATGAAAACGGTCCGCAATCTGGCCGGCGGCAAGGGGATTAACGTGACCAAGATCTTAAGGCAATATGGCTACCCGGTGACGGCCTTGGGCTTTTCCGGCGGTTACACGGGTTCTTTTATTGAAAATTATCTAAAAGAGATTAAGGCCGTCAGCGCTTTTACCAGGGTGCACGAGGAGACCCGCAGCAGCATCAATGTAATTGCCGAAGACGGCTATATCACCGAAATCTTGGAACCGGGTCCGGAGATCACCAAGCAGGAAAAAGAACGTTTTCTGGCTGATTATAAGCTTGCTCTGGCCGACTGCCGCCTGGTTGTACTGTCAGGCAGCGTGCCGCGCGGGCTGACGGAAGATATCTATGAGACCTTGATCCGACTGGCGGGGAAGCAGGATAAGCGGGTGATCCTAGATACCAGCGGGGAATACCTTGTTAACGGGGTGAAGGGCAATCCCTTCATGATCAAGCCCAACCTCAGGGAATTGGAGTATCTGACGGGACAAAAGATCGCCGGCACCGCAGACGTAGCATCGGCCGCCAAGGAACTGGCCGCCAGGGGAATTGCCCATGTCATGGTTTCCTTGGGGGAAAAAGGGCTTATCTATGCTTCGGCAGACTTTAACGAGGTCCTTTATGCCAGCTCCCCGGATGTCAGAATGAAGAATACCATCGGCTGCGGCGACAGCGTAACCGCCTCCTTCTGTATGTCCTGCCTGAAGCAGGAAGATGCCGAACTCACCCTCAGAAAAGCCGTCGCCATATCTGCTGCCTGCGCTACTACTTTTGAAATCGGGATTATCCCCATGGATCTGGCGGAGGAACTGCTGCCGGAAGTAAAGATAAGTACTATATTTGTTTAATAGCGTAAAAGATTTAATAACAACTAACAGCAATATTAGCTGAAGATATAGATAGAGGGATTGAGTTGAGCTAAGGATAATTATAACTACTGATACACGGACAGGAGACGCACGCACATGTCAAGGCAAGACACCGGTAAAGAAAACACTTTTCACCGCCAGATCAAAAAGCTGGTCATTCCGATCGTCATCCAAAACCTGTTAAGTGCTGCCGTCGGTTCTGCCGATATCGTCATGCTGAATTATGTCGGTCAATCCTCTGTTTCCGCGGTTTCTCTTGCCGCCCAGTATACCAACATACTCTTTATGGTCTATTACGGCCTCGGCACCGGGGCTAGCATGATGTGCGCCCAATATTACGGCAAAGGCGACCTGCGCGCGATTGCCGCCGTGGAAGGGATCGCGCTACGGTTTTCTTTACTCTTGTCGGCGGTTTTTGCCTTATGTGCTTTTACCATCCCGGAAGGGATGATGCGGATATTTACCGGCGATGCCGAGCTGATCGCCCTAGGCGCTACTTACCTGCGCTGCCTGAGTGTCTGTTATTTATGCTGGAGCATCATCGAGATCTATCTGTCCGTCCTGCGGAGCGCCGGTAAAGTGGTGGTCTGCACGGTTCTCAACTGCATGGCCTTTATTTTGAATATTCTGTTAAATGCGGTGTTCATCTTCGGGCTGTTCGGGCTACCTAAGCTGGGCGTCATCGGCGTCGCCATCGCCACCTCGGTCTCGCGGGCCGTTGAGCTGGCCGGCTGTCTGGTCGTCTCTTATTTTCAAAAGGACATTAAACTAAAATTATCCTACATGTTCATCCGCAACAAGCTGCTTTTCAAAGATTTTCTGCGGCTTTCCCTGCCGGCGCTGGGCAACGACATCTCCTGGGGCGTGGCCTTTTCCATGTATTCGGCAATCTTCGGCCACCTAGGAAATGATGCCGTCGCCGCCAATTCCTTTGCTTCCGTTATCCGCAGCTTCGGCACCATCCTCTGTTTCGGCCTGTCCAATGCCGGCTCAATCCTGCTGGGCAATGAAATAGGCGACAACCGTCTGGCGGATGCCGAGAAAGACGCCGGCAAGCTGATGAAGCTGACCGTCATAAGCGGCGCCGTCGGCGGCCTGATCGTTCTGGCGGCCACCCCTTTCGTCCTGCGCTATGCCGCGCTGACGGAGACTGCCCTGCACTATCTTAAATATATGCTGCTCATCAATTCTTATTATGTCATGGGAGCGGCAGTCAACACCTCTCTCATCGTAGGTATCTTCCGTTCCGGCGGCGACAGCCGTTTCGGCTTTATCTGCGACACCATCGTTATGTGGGGCTATGCGATCCCGCTGGGATTTCTGGCTGCCTTCGTATTCAGACTGCCGGTTATATGGGTGTATTTCTTGGTCTGCACCGACGAATTTGTCAAATGGCCATGGGTCATCCGCCATTACCGCGGCCGCAAATGGCTGAAAAATATTACCCGGGAAGAGTTGTTTTGAGATCAATGGTTAGCTATTAAAACTACACATCAGCAATAGTTCCGCATCACAATCTGGATGCTTTCCCGCCCTTTATAGCTGTTCCGATCGGGATAATAAACAATGCTGATTTCTATGGGATTTATGGGCCCGTCTTCATACAGCCGGCCCACCTCATCCGGAGAATAGCGGTCGGCCAAAAATCCATGAAAGGCCTCCATATCCCCAAAATAAACCATTTCAAACTTCCGGCCGTCCCCATCGGCAATGGTATATTTCCCGACATTTCGGTTTTTGCCCATCAGTCTCCCGCTTAACAACCGAACCTGCTTCTGGGCAAAAACCGGCTTAACATTTCCCACCCCAAAGGGAGCCAGCCTGTCAATTTCCCGAATCAGTTCCGCATTAACATAGGAAAGCGGCAAGGCAATATCAATACGAACACGCTCTTCAAAGTCCGCTTCGGTTAAAAGAGCATTGGCATTAAGCGTCCGCCGCAGCCGGTCAATGTTTTCTTTTTTTATGGACAGGCCGGCGGCTTGCTTATGTCCTCCGAACTTAATGAAGAGCTCCTTGCATTTACACATTTCCGCATACATATCATAAGCCTCAATGGAACGTCCGGAACCTTTTACCTCTTCCTCCGCATCAGTCAGCACAAAGGTTGGCTTTCCGAAATGTTCCCTGATCCGTCCGGCCACGATGCCGGCCAGGCTTTCATGACAATGCGGCAGATAAAGTACCAGAACCTTATCGCCCTGATAACTCTGACCCGCTTCAACAGCTCCGGATTCTTCCGTCACCGGAGTATCCGCCCCGGCAGTCACAGCTCCGGAAACTACCATATGTACTGCTTCTTCCACCATGGACCGGGTCATTTCCTTGCGGCTTTCATTCAAGCTTTTCAATTCTGCGGCCAGCACCATCGCCTCCCGGTACTCAGTAGCCCCCAGTAAGGCTAAGGCTCGTTCTGCCGTATCCAGCCGCCCGGTGGCATTGATACAGGGACCCAGCACAAACCCGATATGATAAGGACTCAACCGCTCCTCACTGATTCCGTTTACTTCAATAAGGGCCCGAAGCCCCAGATTAGCTGACTCCCGCATCCGTTCCAAGCCATATTTTACTAAGATACGGTTTTCATCCCGTAGCTCCATGACATCGCAAATCGTGGCAAAAGCTCCCAGACAGCGGATTTCTTCCTGCAACGCGGCCGGCATCGCCCGGCCCATAAATCGAAAAAGAGCCTCGACCACCTTAACCGCCACCACCCCGCCGCAGATTTGCTTACAAGGATAGGGGCAGCCTTCCTGCTTCGGATCCACCACGGCATCGGCGGCCGGTAGAAAATATATCCGCTTTCCATCCTCCGCTTCCTCAAAGGGTACTTCATGATGATCCGTAACGATCACTGTCATCCCCATCTCTTTCGCCGCCTGTATCTGTGCCGCCGCCGCTATCCCGTTATCACAGGTAACGATCGTATCGATACCGGCTTGCGCGGCCGCTTCGATCAGATGATCATTCAGCCCATAGCCGTCCTTCACCCGGTGCGGAATCACCGTATCGGCCTTGCCGCCCAGCGAGCTTATCCCTTTGATCAGAATGTGCGTTGCACAGATACCGTCAGCGTCATAATCACCGATCACCCGGATTGCCGCCCCGGAAGCTATCTTTTCGGCCAGAATAACGACTGCCTTGTCCATGTCTTTCAGCAAAAAGGGGTCGTACATCTCTTCTGCCGTTCCCGACAGGTATTTTCTGATGTCGTCCTCTTCCACGATATCCCGGTTGCGGATCAGTCTGGCTAGCACCGGAGAAATAGCAAATTTTCTGCCGATACTTTCAAAATCAGCCCGCTTCGTTACTAGCACCCACTTTGCCATAGTGTTGTTTTCCTCGCTTGGTTAGCTTACTTTCTTGGTTAGCTTACTTTCTTACTTGATTCGGTATTGCTAGCTTGATTGTCTTTGGCGCTGGGATTAATCCTCTTTGGATGTCTTCATTGCCTAGGTGTTATCTTTCACGATTTGATATATTGTTGCGTTATTGACAGTTCGCTTTATTTTTCCATTTGAACGGTACTTAACTGCTACCCGGGCAAAATCACCAGGTTCACCGACCATCTTGGCAAAGCATTTTCCGATTTTTGCCCTTATTGTACTGGGTTTGCCGGCATATTCCATTTCAATTTCAGCAAAGGTCGGGGATGAACTGTTAAGGTCAAACTCAACCCCAGCCCTCAATTCTGAAATATATGCTTTAACTTCACTGAAGACTTTGGCATTTAACTCATGTTCGGATAAAGTTGAAATCGGTACGAGTCCGTAATACCTTTGTAAGATGCCTACAACCAATGTGCTTACCGCTACTCCATGTTTCCGTGCATCTTCCTTCAATGCTTTTGCTAATGGTGTGTCTGGATAAAACTGTATTCTTTCCATATGTCTCTATGTCTCTCCTATGTTATATAGCTAGTGGTTAACTCTACAACTAGCAATATAACACATATTAGCGGTAGCGTCAACCACTAATATGAATATCATTTCCAGAGCCTCTCAGTTTTTTGGGCTTAATCAGGTCATAGCTGTTACCAATCATCCTCTTAATCTCTTCCTCCGGCACGTCGCCGCCGACAATTACCGTATTCCAGTGAACTTTATTCATGTGGTAGGCGGGCATCACGTCGTCAAAAGCCTGACGCAAGAAATCCGCCTCGAACGGGTCACATTTCAGATTAGCGCACAGCTTGCCGTTACGCTCGAAAATCAGGGCAAAGGACTTCTTGTTTGTCCTGTGGCGCATAACCGTCCACGCACCGGGATCGGCGATATCGTCAAACGGGTAGTCCTCATAGGCAGCGGGGAAAGCCCGGCAAAAATCAATGATATCCTGACGTGTCATATGCCGCACCTCCCACAAGTCCCGCCGAGCGGGCATCCGCCGCACCTAGGCTTTTTCCGGCAATGCTCCTTGGCATTTATCACAATCAGCGCATGAAAGCTATTGTAGACTTCCGCGCTCTGTGGCAGATTCCTTTCAAAATAAGCCTTGACCGCCGTATAGCCTTTGCCCGCCTCAATCGGATACCGGCCACAAAGCCTGATAGTGTATGCATCCACCACGAAAGTCGGAAAACCAAAGGCATACAGCAGGATCGAATCAGCGGTTTCTTGCCCGACCCCCCTTGTAGCAAGCAGTTCGCTTCTTATCTTAGCAAGCGGCTCCTTCTGCACGGTAGCAACATCATAGCCATACCCGCCGAACCAAGCCGTGACGGCCTTTAAATAACCCGCTTTCTGGTTAAAAAAACCCGCCGGCCGGATTATCCGCGTCAATTCTATAAGATCAGCATCCGCCACAAAGCTAGGTGACAGCTTCTCGCCAAAACCCGCCATTGCTTTCTCAACATTTGACCACGCCGTATTCTGGGTCAGCACCGCGCCGACCATCACCTCATAAGGCGTCCGCGCCGGCCACCAATGCAACTCGCCGTAACGGTCAAATAATATCTCATATACAGATAACAGCCTATCCCCCATTGCGATCTCCTTTCTAACCCAGCCCCCCATTTACATTTAACGCCACACAAAAATTACAAAGCCATACATCAAATCTACCAGTTGGAATACCGAATCGGCATATGCCGATGACCGTCTAACCATATGCCAACGACCGTCTAACCATATGCCAACGACCGTCTGACCATATGCCGATGACCGTCTAACATCTCACATAAAGTCAAACAAACTCATCTGATTGCTCTCCGGCAGATCCCCCAGCAACCGCAAGCTGTCCATCAGCTCCACCACCGTCTTCGACACCTTGGTCCGCTGCCGGAAATCATCCTTTGACAGATAAGCCCCTTGCCCCGACGCTTCCACGATAGCCTCCGCCGCCTTTTCCCCCAAGCCGTCAATACTGTTAAGCGACGGCATGATCCGCCCCTCGACAATCTGGAAATCCCGCGCCCTAGCCGTGAAAATATCAATCTTAGTAAATTCAAAGCCGCGGGCATGCATCTCCTGGACAATCTTCATATCCCGGTAGGAATCCTGCTCTTTTTTGGTCAGTTCCGCTTCCCGGCGCTTATAATCTGCCATGACAGTCTCCAGATGCTGCTGCCCCTGGCACATCAGTTCATAAGAAAATGCCGATGCCCTGATGGAAAAAAACGCCGTGTAATAGGCCAGCGGATAATATACCTTGAAATAAGCGATCCGCCACGCCATCATGACATAAGCCGCCGCATGGGCTTTGGGGAACATGTATTTGATCTTCCGGCATGACTCAATATACCAGTCCGGCACCTCGGCCGCCTGCATGGCTGTCACCCAGTCGGGCCGCAGTCCCTTTCCCTTCCGGACGCTTTCCATGATCGTAAAGGACAGGGAGCTGTCCACGCCTTGATGAATCAGATAGGTCATGATATCGTCACGGGTACTGATGACCGTGGAAATGGTGGCATCACCGTTCTCGATCACGTCCTGGGCATTGCCAAGCCACACATCGGTGCCATGCGACAGACCAGAGATACAGACCAGGTCAAAAAAAGACTCCGGCTTGGTATCAATCAGCATCTGTAAGACGAATTCGGTTCCGAACTCCGGTACGCCCATGGCGCCCAGGGTACAGCCGCCGATCTGTTCCGGGGTGATACCAAGGGCTTCGGTGCTGCGAAACAGCGACATGACTTTGGCATCATCTAATGGGATCGCGACCGGATCCACCCCGGTCAGGTCCTGCAGCATCCGGATCATGGTCGGATCATCATGTCCCAAGATATCCAGCTTCAGCAGGTTATGGTCGATGGAATGATAATCAAAATGCGTGGTCACGGTGTCGGTGGTCATGTCATTGGCCGGGTGCTGGACCGGGGTAAAGGTATTGATGTCTTCGCCTAGCGGGAGGACGATGATGCCGCCTGGATGCTGGCCAGTGCTGCGGCGGATGCCGGTGCAGCCGGCGACCATCCGGTTAATCTCACAGGTCCGTTTCCTGATGCCATGCTCTTCGTAATAGTTCTTGACATAGCCGAAAGCGGTCTTCTCTGCCAGCGTACCGATGGTGCCGGCTCGGTATGTCTGGCCGGTTCCGAAGATTACCTCGGTATATTTATGGGCCTTGCTCTGATATTCTCCGGAAAAGTTAAGATCGATATCCGGCTCCTTGTCACCCTTAAAACCCAGGAAAGTTTCAAAGGGGATATCAAAGCCGTCTTTTTTCAACTGCTCCCCGCAGGCCGGACAGCTCCGGTCCGGCATATCGCAGCCTGCCCGGCCGGCAAAGGCACGGACCGCTTCCGAACCAAAGTCGCTATAGTGGCAGGCGGCACAGTAATAATGGGGGCTTAAGGGGTTCACTTCGGTGATTCCCGCCATAGTCGCCACAAAAGAAGATCCTACCGAACCGCGGCTGCCGACGAGATAGCCGTCCGCGATTGATTTCCATACCAGTTTCTGGGCGATGATATACATCACGGCAAAACCGTTGGTAATAATCGAATGAAGCTCTCTGTCCAAGCGTTTCGCAACGATCTCCGGCAGCGGATCACCGTACACTTCCCGGGCGCGGGCAAAGCAGATGTCGGTAAGCTCCTTGTCGCTGTCGGGAATGACAGGCGGGCATTTGTCCGGACGGACCGGCGCGATCACGTCGATGCGGTCGGCGATCCGGTTGGTATTGGTGATCACAACCTCAACCGCCTTGTCACTGCCCAGATAAGCAAACTCTTCCAGCATCTCTTCGGTGGTGCGTAAATATAAGGGCGCCTGCTCGTCGGCATCGCTGAAGCCTTTGCCGGTCATGATGATCCGGCGGTACACTTCGTCTTCCGGATCCAGGAAGTGTACGTCACAGGTGGCAACGACCGGCTTAGCAAATTCATCGCCTAGGGCAACGATGCGGCGGTTGATATCTTGGATATCTTCCAAGGAATTCACGGCCGGCACTTTGGCGGAGGCAATCAAGAAACGGTTGTTTCCGGTCGGCTGGATCTCCAGATAGTCGTAAAAGTTCACGATGCGGGCAATGTCTTCCTGCTTTCTCTCTTCCAGAATCGCCCGGTACAGTTCACCTGCCTCACAGGCACTGCCTAGGATCAGGCCTTCCCGGTGCTTTAGCAGCAGACTCTTGGGAATCCGGGGACGCTTGTTGTAATAGTTGAGATGTGACTCTGATATCAGGGTGTACAGATTCTCCCGGCCGGTGTGGTTGGCCGCCAAGATGATGGCATGATAGCTGGGCAGCCGACGGACAGCGGCCGGCCTAGATACGCCCATGGCATTGATCTTTTGCAGGGTATCTGTCCCTTCTTCTTTCAGGCGTTTAAGAAAACAGATTAGCATCTGTGCTGTTACAGTAGCGTCATCTGTCGCCCGGTGATGGTTTTCCAGCGTAATATTCAAGGTCTTGGCCACGGCATCCAGGGTGTGTTTCGCCTGATCGGGAAGCAGGACACGGGAAAGCCCCAGGGTATCGATATAGGTGAATTTTTGCTTGATGCCAAGGCGCGTAGCGTTCTCTGTTATGAAGCCCATATCAAAACTGGCATTATGGGCTACCAGCACGTCATCCTGGCAGAATGTCAGGAATTCCGGCAACACGGCATCGATCGTGGGAGCTCCGGCCAGCATCTCATCGTGGATCCCAGTCAGTTTCTTGATCTCAAAGGGCAGCGGCAGCTCCGGATTGACCAAGGCCGAGTACTGTCCGGTGATCTCTCCGCCGGACACCCTGACGGCGCCGATTTCTATGATCTTGTTTTTAAGGGGAGAAAAGCCGGTCGTCTCAATATCAAAGACGACAAAATCCTCATCTAAGCGCTGACCGGCCTCATTGGTCACGATCTCTTTCAGGTCATCAACCAGATAGGCTTCACAGCCATAGATGACCTTGAAGAAATCATGTTTTGAGGGCGGATCAATGGCCTGCTCGGAGCAGCGTTCCTTTTCCTTGGCCCATAATTTCTGCCAGACATGATTGGCCTCTGGAAAAGCCTGAACCACGCCGTGGTCGGTGATGGCAATGGCCGGATGGCCCCAATGATAAGCCCGGCGGATGATATCCGATACATCGGAAACCCCGTCCATGTCGCTCATCTTGGTATGGCAATGAAGCTCAACGCGCTTCCGCACGGCATTGTCCATCCGCCGGGAAGTGAAATCAGGGATGCTCTTGATACCGGTAACGGAGCCAAGCGAAAGCTCCTTGTCGAATTTGTCAATGATGGTGACGGCCTTTACGAGAACAAAGGCACCCTCCAAAAGAGCGTCCTTAAGCTCGTCGACCTCTTCGTTATGTATGAACATTTTTACCGTTATAGTGTCGGTAAAATCCGTTACGTTAAAGATCAGGATGGACTTGAAATTCTTAATCGGGCGGATATCGGGTTTAAGTATCTTACCCCGGATAACCACTTCGCCGATCTCCCCGACAATGTCTTCGATCGGCAGTGCCTCCTCCTCAATGTTCCGGCCATATATCACGCTTGGGCTGTCGGAACGCTTGAGGGAACGCTGTCTTTTCGGCTTGTCCGGTTTGCCGGCAGACATACTCCCGGCAGACGTCATTCCGGCCGACGATATTCCGGCAGACGTCATTCCGGCCGATGACTTACCGGCCGGCGGCTTCCCGGCCGCATGCCGGGCAGGGGGCATTACTGCCTTGTCCGGATCAGGGAGCGTTCCGGTCACATATGCGAGGGACGCTTCTGCCGTATTAGCATCAATTTTCTGTTCTTCCGCTCTTATCTTTTCTGTTTTCGCGGCTCGATATTCCGTCCTTATCGTGGCCGCCAAGCGGCAGCGCTCGTTGTATATCTTGTCAAGGATGCGCTCCAGTTCGGGAACCTTGCTTCTGGTCAGCACATCGTCTGCGACGGTAAGCACGACCTGATCGGGTTCCGGGTGGCGGATGGCGGCATTTTTATAGATGCTATACAGAACCGGACTGAAGGCTTTCAGTTCCAGCAAGATGCTGTCACGATATATATCTAGGAACCTTTCCGGGTTATATTGGGAAGAAAGCCGGTAGCTCTCATATATTTTAATGACTATGCCATGTTCCGGGAACAGCTGCCGGCGGAGTTCCTCTTCCATTTTGAAGATAGCGGCTTTCTGGATCAGGTGGTCGCTATTAATAAATATACGGATGAAATCCTTTTGCCGGGAGGCCGAGATTCTTTCTATCGTCACCTCTTCAAACAGCTCATAAAGGCGGCTATCCAATTGCAGGGCGGGAAAAACTTCGGAAAACGTTTTTGCCATTTACGGTTCCTCCATGAGCGGATTCCAATTGAGCAGCTCCTCACGCAGCGCGCTTAACAGTTCCGACTCCGGCAGTTTTTTGATGATGCGGCCTTTCTTGATCAGCAGGCCCTCCCCTTGGCCGCCGGCGATCCCGATATCGGCTTCTTTGGCTTCGCCGGGGCCGTTGACCGCACACCCCATGACGGCAACCTTGAGCTCCAGCGGGATATCGGCCACCATGTTTTCCACCTGGTTCGCCAAGCCGATCAGGTCGATCTGGGTACGGCCGCAGGTAGGACAGGACACCACCTCGATGCCGCCTTTGCGAAGGCCGAGGGTACGGAGGATGATCTTAGCCGACTTGACCTCCTCGACAGGATCGCCGGTCAGGGATACCCGGATGGTATCGCCGATCCCTTGCCGCAGGATCAGCCCCAGGCCAATCGCTGACTTGATATTGCCGCTGATGAGCGTCCCCGCTTCGGTGATGCCGACGTGAAGCGGATAAGCGGTCAGAGTAGCGAACTTTTCATGGGCTTCCACGCACATTAAGACGTCGGAAGATTTAATACTGACGACAATATTATCATAGCCGGCGGCTTCAATTCTCTGTACTTTATCTAGGGCGCTCGCGACGATGCCGTCGGCCGTGACGCCGTTATATTTCTCAATGAGAGGCTGCTCCAGCGAGCCGCTGTTGACGCCCACGCGGATGGGGATCCGGCGCTCTTTGGCCGCAGCGGTGACTGCCTGCAAGCGCTCATTGCCGCCGATGTTACCGGGGTTAATGCGGATCTTATCGGCACCGTTTTCCATAGCGGCGATAGCCAGGCGGTAGTCAAAGTGGATATCGGCCACCAGCGGGATATGGATCTGCTTTTTAATGGATGCGATCGCTTCAGCGGCTTCCTGTGTCGGCACCGTACAGCGGATGATGTCGCAGCCGGCAGCTTCCAGCCTAAGTATCTGAGCAACGGTCGTCGCAATGTCTTCGGTGCGGGTATTGGTCATGGACTGGATCAGAACCGGGCTGCCGCCGCCGATCTGCTTATTTCCGATCATAATTGATTTGGTATTTTGTCTGTGCATGGCTGTATTCTCCGGGAACGTATTTACTATTGCTATTTTAACGCTTCCTGACAGTTCTGTAAACCTCAAAGTAGCTGGTGTGCCTGCGGGCATCAGATTGCCTGCGGTCATCGTCAGATTGTCCGGGTCTCATCGGCGCCGGTTCCGGCTCCCGAAAATAAGTGCCGCTAAGTTTCCCGCCCAAAGTCTGGCAGCTTCCGTGTCGTCAGCAAGCGCCCTCCATGGCGCGTGCTGACTTGGTCGGCCATCCTTGGCCGCCCACCACTGGTTTTTCATTTACCGGGGAACTAAGCGGCACTAATTTTCTCCCGCAAGGAACCGGCGCCGATGAGACCCGGACAATCTGACGATTCGGTATCCCGGCCGGTAAGTAAGACAAACCTCCTTACGGGCAAAGCATTATACGAATTTAAAAGACTAAAACCGCCTCCATCTGATCGCAGTTGGGAATGACAACGAAATTCCTCAAATGAGTGCTAGTATTTACACTTCCAAAACGGATTTTGATAATATAGAAGATTCACTTGTTGAGGTTTATCAAGATAAGGAACTCAATGGTTAGTTAAAGCAAAATATGTAGTGCGGAATAACATATTTTATGTTATTATATGTTTATAGTTGAAATGGTGGCCAGCTAAATTATAAAAACTGTTTTATTAATAGAAGGGGTGGAATTATGTTTGAAAATGATGGTTTGATAATCGGTGTCCTCACAGTCGTAATTGCTGACTTAATCCTAAAATTTGTTTTTAACTGGAATGACAGAAGAATCCATAAGAAAAGGCAAAGAGAAGAGATTAACATGAACTATCTGCATCCTTTACGGGTATATGCAATTGAACTTCGCGACAGATGGGGACATACGTTAAAAAAAGTCAAGAAAAAAGACCTAGAAAGCATGCAGTTTATTAAAAAAGCTTCCGAAGTCATCAGCATAGACAGCAAATGGTTTTATGAAAAGGGCTATTACCTCATATCGACCAGCTATATTATTTCATGCTTTTTTGCCCAATATTATAAATTTAAATTTCATCTGCCCATCATGTACATGAAGCAAGATAATTATAATATGCTGAATAAATCGTTGAAGGTATTTAACAATAAATTCCGTGACACCTTTGAAGCAGAGACCGGCATCTATGATATAATTCAATACGATATCGGCCAAAATATGTATGGAAAAACCGACGATCATTTGATTTCGTATTCCGATTACTGTATAAGGTTAAAAAACACGGAGGTTAACGGGGGGCTTCTGAGGCTCGTAAACTTTTGTATCGACAGTGTCAAAGAACATCGGCTGGATCTACTTAAAGAATTGCATCAGGCCGCTTGTGAATTAATAGAAAATCTCGATGCCATAATAGAATCTGAAATCAAATCAAACGACATCATCAAATCTCAGACTCTATGAAAATCGTTATTTGAATCATCATTATGTTAAAAGCATAGTTCCCGCTGCTGCCATATATCTTGACATAGTAATCCCCTGCACTTAATGTCCGGTTTCCCCATGCGGGATAGATCATTCCTCTTTTTTTATGCCCTCTTCTACACAGATTTTATTATTGAATTTATCTAGGCATATATTCAAAGGAGATGGGGCTTTATGCAATAAAACATAGGAATGATGTTACCAGTACTTAGACTCTAAATTCTTGCCCGGCCTGACGGATGACCTGTATATTCCCGCTTTCTTGCTCATGGGCGGCGATATATAGGTCAATCACGCCGAACTGCTTCCAAAAATGCATGGGGAAGAGGGCTTTGATCTGGGCTGTCCGGTTAAAGATCTCCAGTCCTTTGCCGCAGTCTTCTTCCTGCCGGGGGTCCAGCGGGAAAAAGGCGGCATCAATCGCTTCGCCTTTCAGTTTGGCCATCTCATTAAGAAAGCGCCGCTGCATATCGGCATTGTTCGCCGCCGTTTCTTCACGCCACAGCCATAGGTTCAGATCACCGGCATGAAACACTGTCTGTCCCGCATAGCGGACCAAAAAGGCTACGCCGGCATCGGTGGAGCCAAGCGTCCTTACCGTCATCTCACCCGGAAGAAGGTATGTCTGATCCGGTTTTACTTTGGTTATCATTTTCTCGTCCGCTTCCGTCAGACCCAGACGCAGCTTCGACGCTGCCGAGAGTGATATATCTTTGGAAACAAGGTAATAAACGGGGGAATGATTTTTTCGCAGTTCCCAGACCGCGGGGTTGTAATGATCGCCATGGGCATGGCTGACAAATACATACAGGGGCTTGTCTTGCTCCATAAGGTGCAGGGTTCCGATATGATAGTCAAAAAGAGCATATATATCTCCCCATTCAACCAAAAACCCGCTGTGTCCCAAATAAGTTACTTTCATATGCTTGCTGCCAACCTCCTTCCGTTTTATTAATCACATTGTAACATATCATGACCGGATCAGACCAGATAAAACTGCATATATTGATGATATAAGAAATCTAACGTTACTATTCACGGCCCGTGAACAGTAACAATCGACCGGAGATGATTATGCCTTATGACCGCCAGAAAGCAGTATCCTATGCCCACCAATGGGTATATGGCCGCAATCCCGCTTACTATGATTTCAGCCGTTTAGGCGGCGACTGTACTAACTTTATCTCGCAATGCCTTTTCGCCGGCTGCCATGTCATGAACTATACCAGAGATACCGGCTGGTACTATAATTCCGTGTCCGACCGGGCCGCCGCTTGGACGGGCGCTACGTTCCTGCACCGCTTCCTCGTGGCCAACAAGGGCGCCGGACCATATGGACAGGAAACCTCCTTTGAATACGCCCAGCTCGGCGACATCATTCAGCTAAGCTTCCAGTACGGTGTCTTCAGCCATTCCCTTTTAGTGGTCAGCACCGCGCCGGAACTCCTGATTACCACTCATACGGACGATTCCGACAACCGTCCGCTTTCTACTTATCAGTATCAGCTGTCCCGGCTGATTCATATTGAGGGGGCACGGACTTATTAGCTGGCATGGTTCATTTTTTCGGGTTCCGCGCATATATTTATCCATAACTTAGCTTAAGGATGCCGCATGAGCAGTAAACCTCTTTCATTGGGCTGCCACAAAATAAACCGTCATAAATGGAGCCGCTATCAATGGAATAACCCCTTAGTCACCGGCACGGTCGTGCTTACCGTTACCGGTCTTGTCAGCCGCTTTATCGGTTTTTTTTACCGTATCTTTTTATCCCGGCTGTTCGGCGCGGAAGGCATGGGTATCTATCAGCTTACCGCGCCGGTCCTAGCGCTTTCCTTCTCAATCACGGTAGCCGGGATGCAGACCGCCATCTCCAAATATGTCGCCGGGGAAACGGTGACGCGGGATTACAAGTCGTCGGCGGAAAACCTGATTACCGGCTTTATCATATCCATGCTGCTGTCGGCAGCCTGTACCTTTGGCATCTATCATTACTCCGACTTTCTGGCGGTTCACTTCCTCATGGAACCTAGGACGGCCCCTTTGCTCCGGATCATCTCCTTTTCCATCCCGATGGCCACCGTACACTCTTGTATCAACGGATATTTTTACGGCGTCCGGAAAACGGCTGTGCCCGCCTTGACTCAGCTGGTGGAACAGCTCGTCCGGGTGGGCTCCGTCTTCCTTATCTATGAGATCGGAGTGAGCCGGGGCATGCTGCCGACAATCAGCTTTGCCGTACTGGGCCTGGTAATCGGGGAAAGTGCCGCCATGATTGTTTCCATTGTCGCTATAAGACACCGGTTTTACAGCTTTTCTTTGTCACGCGCGGAAGTGCTTAGCGGCAAGCACCACTATCTTACGACAGCAAAGCGGCTGCTGGCCCTCGCCACCCCGCTCTCAGTCAACCGGATCATTATCAATGCCCTGCAGAGCGTTGAAGCCATCTTCATCCCCAACCGCCTGATGGCCTACGGGATGGACAACAGCGCGGCACTCAGCGTCTACGGGATCCTGACCGGCATGTCCCTGCCGCTGATCTTCTTTCCCTCAGCAATAACCAATTCCATCTGCGTGCTTCTGCTGCCCATCGTTTCGGAGGCGGAAGCCGCCGACAATATCCGGACCATTAAAAAAGCGGTACGCAAGTCAATCCAGCTCGGTGCCGCTTTAGGAGTCTTTTTTACGGCATTTTTCTTGATCGTAGGCAGACCGCTGGGCATCGCGCTATATCAGAACAGCCTAGCGGGCAGTTTCATCATCACCTTAAGCTTCTTATGCCCTTTTATGTATATCGCCAGCACACTGAACAGCATCCTAAACGGGATGGGTAAGACCAGTCTGACCTTTGCCATCAGCTTCATCAGCCTGGCGGTCCGGCTGGCCTTTGTCTTCTGGGCTGTTCCGCTCTGGGGCATCCAGGGCTATCTCTGGGGCCTCCTGGCCAGCCAGTTCCTACAGACCGGTCTATGCATGCTGGCAGTACGTAAATATTATTAGAGTCATCATCATATCCACATGATTGATTTACTATCATATACTTATCATTTACCTATCATAGAAAGCATAGAGTTCCTGCACACCATTCTCCAAGATGTAATAATGCCTGATATACGGAATCAGTAATATTAATAGCAGCCCTATCAATGCAAAGAAAAAGATATCCGGGTAAAAACAGCTCCCGATAACGGCCAGCATCAGCAAGACGGCAAAGGTTACCGTGACAATCAGATGAATCAGCCGCTCATGCTGAAAGAACTGGATCTGCACCAGCATCTTAGCACGAAGGGTCATTTTTTCTTCCGGATCCATACTCTGAAAATCCAGCTCCTGCAGACAGGCAAGATATTGCTTCAATCTTTTTTCCATATGGCACGCTCCGATCCTTATTTGACAGCCTTATTATAACATATACAATAACAAATATAACTTAATATAACTTAATATAACTTAATATAACTTAAACTAACACTGTCTAATGCCTGTCAGTCCACTCTACTTTGCTTTCATAAGACGCAATCCTGCCCTTTTCAATGTTTTTCCTTGCCTTCCGGGTTTCCACCGACTCAAAGATTATGTTGAAATCATAATCCTCCGGATACATATCCTTGGCAGATGCCTTTAGCTGAAGCCGCTTATGACTGTAGTAATCCTTCTGCTTCTGGATCTGCACGCCGACTTCTCCCTTGGCATTCGCTGTCTCAAAGACAATCCCGATCTTTTTCTGCGGATATACGACAACGCTGTCGCCGACGGAAAAACGTTTTGCCCGTTTACTCGGCGCCGCTTTAACCTGCTGCCTGACAATAGCGGCACCTCCGGCGATGTCCGTATCGCTTAAACCGTCATCTGGCTCCATTTCAGCAAAGAGACCAGCCTCCGGAACCGCTTTCGTCGTCCCATAAGCGGCTTCCCATGCCCGTTTAAGCATATGGCCGCTCATGCCCATCCTTCTGGCAATGTAAAAGGCGCAGCTTTCGCCCGCTTCCCCGACTTCCAAGGCATAGAGCGGGCTGAGAGATTCTCTGTCAAACGTCATCCGGGCATTGGTAATGCCCTCCGTCTGCGCCGCATATTCCTTTAACTCGGGATAATGAGTTGTGGCCATAAAAAGGCAGTTTTTTTCTTTCAGCGCTTCCAATACCGCAACGGCAATGCCCATCCCTTCCGCCGGGTCGGTACCGCTCCCCAGTTCATCCAATAAAACCAAGGAATTATTATCTGCTCTATTCAAAATATCCACAATATTGGTAATATGGGCAGAAAAAGTAGACAGATTCTCGGTAATGCTCTGACCGTCGCCCACATCACACAGTACGCCGGTCTGCATGGTGAATTCCGCTGCCTGACAGGGAACATGAAGACCCGACTGCGCCATCAGGCTGCATAAGCCGACCGTCTTCAAGGCAACCGTCTTGCCGCCGGTATTAGGCCCCGTTATAACGATTCCCTTTATCCGGCCTCCCAATGCAATATTGAGCGGAACGCAGGTCTCCCGGTTCAAAAAGGGATGCCGCCCATTTACGATAACAATATTGCCATCCGTGCGGATGACCGGCTCAATGCCCTGCATTTCCCAGCTCAGCTTGGCTTTGGCAAAAGCATAATCCAGCACTTCAATATATTCGGCATTGAGAAGCATTTCTTTCCCAAATCCGTCTGTCGCCCCCGTAAGTTCATAGAGGATAACCCGCTCCTCATTATTTTCCTCGATCCGCAAAAGCTCCAATTCCTCCCGAAGCTTGGCTGCCGCCACCGGCTCAATGAAGCAGGTAGCCTGAGTAGCCGACACATCAACTACCGTTCCGCTCACCTGGAACTTATATTCTTTCTTTACCGGAAGGGTATAACGGCCGTTCCTCATCGTTACAAACGACTCGGAAAAATACTCCTTTTTACCCCTGAGCATAGCCTCCATTTTCTGCCGAATATTGATTTCCGCCTGCTCAATCTTTCTCCTGATGTCCCTAAGCCGCCCGGAGGCATGGTCATCTATCCGATCGTTGCGGATACAGCGGACTATCTCTTCCCGCAGCGGTTCCAAATCCACCATGCCGGCACCGTATGTGGCCAGTGCGACCTCACCCGACGGATCGGCTTCCCGCCCCCTTAACAGATAACTCTTGATTCTGGCTGTCAAAACAGCAAACTGTGCCACCTGCAAGAGCTGAGGAATATTCAACAATTCGCCTCTGGCCGCCGCCGCCGTAATATCGGCCACAAAACCAACCTCACCAAGCGGAACGTTACCTTGAGTATCCAGAAGCCGCCTAGCCTCCGAAGTTTCTTTTTGTCTGACGCGCAGCTCAGCTTCCGACAACATAGGACCCAAGCCGTCAAACCTTGCCCTTGCCCCCGCTGTCATGGCCAGATCCTTCAACTGCTTTACAATCTTATTAAACTCCATCATTTCCACATACTTATAATAATTTCTTTGCAAACCAGAATTACTTTCCCAAAGACTGTCCTTAAATAATTGATTCATTATTTTATTCTCCTATTTGTCCGACCTAATACAGATCCAATATTAACATAAACAATTTGTGTGATCTTTTTAAACATCCAAGCAATATATAAGATTGAATAAGACAGATAAAGAACAATACAGATCAGGCAAACCCCACAACAAAAAAACACGGCCCATCAGCCATGTCACCATAATAAAATTATATTCTTACGCAATACCTCATGTCATGTGTCTGCAGGACAAATAATCCGTACTATTCAATTATCCAGTTTGACTAATGACACCCGTAACATAATTACCTCAATTTTTCTAATATTTCATAACAGTATCATTGTACACTGCACTCCCCCCATTGTCAACGACAAATTGGAGTAAACTGTACGCTGTACACTGCGCTCTCCCATCACAAATGACAAATTGGAGTACCGAATCGCCATATTGTGCAAGCATCATCTGCTCCGGTGACTCGCGGGAGAAAATTAGTGAATCTTACGTTTCTCAAGTTGGAAGGTATAGCTATGGTCGGACACGGATGTCCGACCAAGGCTTCATGCGCCACGGATGGCGCTTGAACGCCGGTAGCGGGAGGAGCCAAAACTGGAAAGTGAGAAACTTAGATTCACTTATTTTCGGGAGCCGGAACCGGAGCAGATGATGCTTGCACAATATGGCGATGACCCCACATGGCGACACCCCCATACGGCGACACCCCACATGGCGACACCCCCATACGGCGACACCCCACATGGCGACACCCCCACATGGCGACACCCCACATGTCAACACCCTACTTACACAGTCTCATACCACCCCAGCTCGCCCCCATCCAAATCAACGATCCGCCGACAGCCACCCCCGTCATACACAACCGTAGTCTGAGGCCGATCACTATTATTACAGACGCAATAACGCCCACTATCCGGATAAGCATGCACATCGACCGCCGGATTCTCCGAAAACCACCGGTACAACTGATCTTCCGCATGGGAACACCACAGTATTGCCCGATGCAAAAGCCTAGCATTTTCCGCACTGTAAGGCAGTCCGCTCATGTAGACCGTCCGTCCGGCTACGTATTCATTGGCCGCCAACAGCACTTCCTTATCCCTTTGAACCAGAACCGAAGTGCCGGCATAAGCATAGACGCTTCCCGCTGTCTCGCCGAAGTCAATGTCCGTCATGACGCCGTCGGTAATGAAGTGGGGCTTTTCTTCCCAGTTGTACTTATCATACCCCAAGGTAAAGCCGGTTTCCTTTTCCACGCCCAGCGCCTGCCCCAGCTGCAGATAGCGTCCCTGCCACTGGTACCCCGACGGTTCACCGACTCCGATAAAGCCGCCGCCGCCGGCGATAAAGCCGCGGATGGCAGTAACGATGGCCGGGTCTTGCCAGTATGCCCCGCCGGTATGGGCGGTGTTCCCGGCACCGATATTAAGAATAACGTCTATGTTATCCAAGATGCTAGGCTCAGCCAAGATGTCGTCAAAGCCGATAAACGACACGGCATAGGGAGCCCCGGAGAGAATCTCCACCACCCCGGCATAGCTATAATTCTGCTTCTGATATAGGGCATGGTGCACCATATGGCAGCCCCAGGAACGAGCTTTGCCCCAGCAGTTCAAAACGGCGACCCGCTTAAAGCAAAAGGGAGCGGCGCCTTTGACATTGTCATAAAAAGTACGGAATTCATTGCATATCTTCTCTACATATTCCACGAAATCAGGGAACTCCAAGGCCAGTTTCAGGTAGCCGCCATAACCGATCCGGTCGATCGGACTCCGCATAATGGCACGGCGGGCACAGAGCCAGTTTTCTTTGGCTTCGCGGCCGGGGTCGCCGCCCTCATGGAACGTGTCCGGAAAAAAATAGGGTAGCAGCCGGCCTTCGGTATATTCAACTCCCTTGATGTCGCTGATCAGCCGCAGCGTGCTGCCGTTGCCGACACTGCCGACCACCGCGTCTAAGCCGATCACGGCAAATTCCTCCATATAAGGTTCCGTTCCGATAAAATGGTCACCCAGAAACATCATCGCTTCCTTGCCGAACTCGTGGGTAATATCCACCAGCTCCTTGGCCAAGGCGGCCACCTCGCGGCGCTGGAAGGCCATAAAATCTTTATATTCTTTGGTCGGGACACGGTACTGGTTATTATAATACCCCTGATCTATGATATATTCGGCCCGGAAAGGATAGCCGGCCTCCCGCTCGAACTGTTCCAAGATATAAGGACTGACGGAGGCCGAATAACCATACCAGTCGACATATTTTTCCCGTTTTAGCTCGTCAAAGACTAAAGTAAACTGATGAAAAAAGGTTGTGAAGCGAACCACGTCAACATGTGGATTATCCGTCAGGAACTTCCGCAGGCGTTCCTTTGAAAAAGCCTTTGTCTGGGGCTGACGGACATCGAAGGTGATCTGCGGCTCAAAATCCTGCCAGTCATTGATCACCGCATTGTACATATGAACCGGATCCCAGATCAGATAAGCCAGGAAGCTCACGGTATATTCATGAAAAAGCCGCGGGGCTTCAATAACGACACAGCCGTTTTCTTCCTGATAATTCCAGCGGTCGGCGGCCACCAATTCACCGGTAGTCCGGTCGATTACTTCCCACCAGCGCTTACAGTCGTCACGGCTGTTTACCTGGACGAGCTGCCCGCTGATGCCATCCAGCAGCCGGATAGACAGCTCCTCCGCTTGTGCGGTGTGAAATGCCGTCATCAAGTAGCATTGCTGGATTTCTTCCGGATGGGCTTTGGCCCAGTCATTGTCTTTTCTGGTCGTATAATAAGTGGCATATATCTTGGCACCGCTTTCCTTAAGGCGGACAGGAAACTCTGTCCCGTCACAGTCACGGATCGCATCGGCCCCCCAGCGCTTCATCATTTCCAGTGTCTGAGGGATGATATCCATATCGGTCGGTATCGTGACCCGCCCGGTTGATTTTGTTGAAGTCGTCATATTACACCTCTTATTATTTTACGCTCAATGTTTTTCATTGCGGTTAAAGCCTCTATTATAAATATACAATAAGGAAAGCAGGCCGCCCAAGCCGAGCAGCATCCGCCCAAACGAAAACCAGCTGATATCTCTTTGTCCGCCGATGACAAGATACATACAGACTATAAACCCGAGGGCTGCCAAGATTCCTCCCCATATTTTCATGCGATATTCGTTCATATATCCACCTATCCTTTCAATCCGCCCAGTGTCATCCCCTGTGTCAGCTTCTTCTGAACAAAAATATAGAGGATCAGGGTGGGAAGCATGACAATCACCAAGCCCGCATACATCTGTCCGTACTGAGCCGCCGACCGGAACCCTTTGGTCAGATTCATCAGTCCTACCGGCAGGGTTCTCGCCCCGTTCGGTTCGTTGAGCAAGGTCATAGCCAGTATGTATTCATTCCAGAAGGAGAGAAAATTGAACAGAATAACCGTTACAATACTGGGCTGTGCCATCGGCAGGATCACCCTCACCATGGACTTAAAATAACCTGCCCCATCTACATAGGCCGCCTCTTCAAACTCATGAGGCAGGGTGGAAAGATAACTGGAAAGCAGATAAATGGTAAACGGCAGGGCTGTCGAGGCATACACCAGCGCCAGGACAAATAAGTTATTTAAAAAGATACCGCTGCCAATCAGCGGCCGCAAAGCTCTGTCACCGTCGACCAGCATCAGGAAGATCGGAACCACGATATAGTTCATATTGATAAACAGGCCGGCCATAAACATAACATTTAATATCTTGATGCCCCGGAAATGAAAGCGGGACAGGGCATAGGCCGCCGGCAAGGCAATGATCAGCAGCAGGATGATCCCAATGGCCGTCACTACTACCGAATTCATAAAATAATCGCCCATCTGGGCTTCATTCCAAGCACCGGCAAAATTCTGAATCCAGAGTTTTGCTGGTAAAGCCCAGGGATTCCGGTAGAACTCACTGTTCTGCTTCACACTGGCCATAAACACCCAGAACACCGGCACTACTACCGTAATCGCCAGCACGCTCAGAACGATATACATACAAACTTTACTTAAATTATTGGATTTACGCATAATTATACCTCTTTTCGCTATATGGACTTATAATCAGTAGTTTAAAATTCCAGATGTTCCCGTCTGGTAATCCCATTCAGGATTCCCGAAAGAGCAAAGGAAAATATAAATACGACCACACAGATGGCCATACCATAACCATAACTTGAATTGGTATAGGCCTGCTTGTACATATAACTAAGGAAAACTTCCGAAGAACTGTTCGGCCCGCCGTCGGTCATCGCCTTGACAATCGTAAAGGACAGGTTGATCGTGCTGATAATAAAAAACGTCAGGGTCGTGCGTAGATTAGTCCATATCAAGGGCAGCGTAATCGTAAAAAACTGCCGAGGATGGGTGGCACCTTCCAGATCCGCACATTCATACAGGCTTTCCGGAACCGAAGACATACTGGCCATATACATGACCATGTAATAGCCGATAGCCTGCCAGATCATCGCGACCGCTACAGAAAATATAATGATCTTCTGATTACCCAGCCAGTAGATCGGCTCGGCTTCGGGCGAACGAAAGATCGCTAGGATCGAATTGAGCAGTCCCTGCGCCGGATCATAGATGGCACTGAAGATATTCGATACCACTACAATCGACAGGATGTTGGGGATGTAGAAGATGATCCGGTAAAGACTCTTGCCGCGTAGCTTCTCCCTAGTCAGGATGGCCGCAAAGACCAACGCCATTCCTAAAGTAAATACACTGACAAGGACAATCAGCAAGACAGTGTTCTGCATCGAGCGCAGAAAATTATTATCCTCGATCAAAAGCTGGAAATTATTAAAACCGACAAAACTTTTCTTGGATGTAAAACCGCCCCATTTATATAATGACATTCGGAACACGCTGAGGGTGGGATAGACCATGAATATCAAAAACAGTACTACCGCCGGGAAAAGACAAAAAAAGATAAAACGATTGCGTCCTTTGCGTCTGCTCATGCCGGGCCTCCTTTGAGAAATGGCGGCAGACAAAGCCGCCGCCGCCATATCATTATTGTAATATACTTGTGTCATTAAGTTTTTCAGCTATAGCTGATGCGCTGAAACTCATGCACCTAACTATTCTACCAAAGCATCCCGTAATCTGTCATTGGCTTCGATAATCTCAGCCTGCCATTCTTCCTGGGACTTGTCGCCGGAAACAAGGCTGTTGACCGGATCAAAGAATGCGGTGTTAGGTGATAAACCTTCTACTGCTTCGGTGGTGGCAAAGCCGCCTACCGCTGCAACTGATTGTTCGAAAGTAGCATTGAAAAGTCTCTTCTGGCTGTCAGCAGGCAGGAAGTCATTGGCGCCGACGATCGAAATCGAGGCATCATACTCACCAAAGATAGCTGCGGCGGCATCGCTGTAAAGATAGCTCAGCCAAAGTTTCGCCAGATCCTGGTTCACGGCATCAGCCGGAATCCATGCCTGATCAAAATAGGTGTAGCAGTAACGGTCGCCGCCGGCGCTGACTGACGGTAATGCCATGAAGCCATACTCAAATCCGTCGGCTTTGGGAGCATCCTGCATCTCACCTACAAACCATGTGCCACAAGGAATAAACAGAGCTTTGTTATCCAGCAGAAGCTGCTGATTCTTTAAGTAATTATCGCCATTGGCATTGGCCGGAACCGAAGGATCGGTATAGGAAGCCAGTTTGGTCATAATATCAAGTACTTGCGTACCTTCTGCTGTTTCCCAGATACCTTCTTCAAAGCTGGTTGCCCGGGCAAAGAAATCCGGACCGCCGACAGAATTTAGCAGGGCATAGAACAATGCGTCAAAATATCCTGCTGTCGGGTAAGCAAACAGGGCAATGCCTTCTTCGGCGGCCTGATCGCCTAATGCCCACATCTCATCCCAAGTCGTGGGAACGCTCCAGCCTTTTTCGGTAAACAGGGCGGCATTGTAGAACAGCCCGCAGGGATCATAGAACGTAGGGGTCAGATAAGGCCTTCCATCGGGATAGGGCGTGGTTAACGAGTTTCCGATAAAGCCGGGGATGATCTTATCAGCTACCGTGACTGATTCGCCGGGAACGGTCATCGTCATTAAATCAGAAAGATCTGCCAAGGCATTGTCTTTGATCATCGTTTCGGTAAGTGCCAGCGGACGGCCGGTAGCAAGATGAACTACATCCGGGAATTCGCCTGCCTGCATGCTGGGACTGATTACATCTTCGATATTCATATCAATAACTAGTTCCACGGCAACGTCGGGATAAACAGCATTAAAGCCTTCTACTAAAGCCGGCCATAATGCGCCGTATGCGCCTTCCAATGCGGCTATTTGCAGATTGCCGCTCGGGCCGGCCGGTTCTTCCGGTTCTGCCGGTTCTTCCGGCGTAGTGTCCGGTTCAACCACATCCTCTACCGGTGCCTCGGTCGGCGTTGTTTCTGCTTCTTCCGGTGTCGTACCGCATCCGGCTAAAAGTCCTGCCATTAAGAATACCGACAAGAGTAAGCATATAACTTTTTTCAACATAATAATCCTCCTTTAATATAGTTTCGGCATGCAATAGAACATTGCTACCTTGTATAAATCAATCATAATATCATGCCACTATAAAATATATATGCATGTTGCCATTTATTATAAATATCTTGCTTTATCAATATGTTTGATATATAATAAACCAATAAAAAAAAGATATATATATATTACATATCTGTTTTTCCTTTATTGATATTGTACATTTTAGGCAAACGACCGCCATGTCGTTTGGGTATTTTACCATAAAAAAAAAGACCGTCCGAAAATAGCAGCGCGCAATAATTTATAAAATATTGCTCAACTGCTGACTCGGAGGATGACAGGGGGATCATGATGGGTTATGTTCAATATGAAATCGACAGTTATTTTGACAGGCCTGACTGTAAGCTGCTTTATGTGACCCAGTCCACATATGACACGGACTGGCGAAGTTTCCCGCACGCCCATTACTTTACCGAGCTTTTCTATGTGCTAAGCGGCAGTGGCACCTTTCATGTGGAAGACGAACGCTTTTCCGTACAAAAAGGCAGCCTTGTCCTGATCAATCCCCATGTCCGGCATACCGAAAGCTCATCGGCCGAAAAACCGCTTGAGTATATCGTCCTAGGAATCGAAGGAATCCGCTTCGTATTCGACGAAGCGCTCCAGAATTATCGAAACTTTAATGAAATATCCGCCTACCCGGCACCACATGCGTTGCTGCGGCAGATGGAAAAAGAAATGCGCCAAAAAAAGCCTTATTATGAAAAGATTTGCCAAAGCATGCTGGAACTGATCCTGATCAATCTGATGCGCAGCTCCGACTTTGAATTTGCCCTCACGCCGCCCCAGCATATTTCCAACGAATGTAATATGGTGAAGCAATACATCGACAGCCATCTACAGGATAACATCAACCTGGATCTCTTATCCAAAGTTACCCACTTAAATAAATTTTACCTGTCCCATAAGTTTACCGAAGAACTGGGCATCTCGATCATTAACTACCTATTGGAAAAACGCATCCAGAACGGCAAGGAGCTCTTGCGCAATACCGACCTTAGGATTTCCATGATTGCCCAGCTATGTGGGTTTTCCTCCCAAAGCTATTTTACCCAAGCCTTTACCAAATCCACCGGCATCGGCCCGGTCAAATACCGGGACGCTATGCGGCTGCGCCCGGAGAGCCTTTAAAGGAACCGGAACCTCGACCGTCATCCTCTGAAGGCTTACCACTGAATAACTGTTGTTCCCCATGTTAAGCCTGCGCCAAAGCCACATAGCATGATGATATCCCCCTTTTTAATAATCCCTTTCCTATTGCACAACACAAAAAACCCCATCCTAGATAGGACGGGGTTTTACTGAATGAGGTTGATGATATTAGTTCCCAGTGATGGAAATAGCGTGCCAATAGGCATCGGAACCCCTGGCAAGGTTTACGTTGATCTTCTTACCGCTCACCAAGACTTTGCAGTTGATTAGACTGCTTACCTTGTCAAGCTTAATTTCCATTTTTCCATATTTAGTATCCAAATAAAGTATATTTTCATTTGAACTGCTGTTAACGGTTCCGCTGGCCGTCATAGTGACAGCATTATCAATGCTCACTGATGATGAGCTGTCCTTTTCCCCCGCGATACCGACGGCATGCAGGTATGCATCTGAACCATGATAAAAAGTAACGGTCAGTTTTCTTCCATATGTAAGAATCATGCCTCTGGTGGTATCGGCATTGCTGTCAATCTTAAACTGCATTTCACCGTCTTTAGTCGCCAGATATAGGAGATCTTCCTTGGTGCTCTTCGCTACCGTTCCTGACACCGTCATCGTAGCAACATTACCGTTTACAACATTACCGGCCGCAGCAGGCACGGCTGCCGCGATATCCGTTATGGTGATTGCATGCATATAGGCATCCGAGCCGCGCGAACAGGCTACGCTGTACTGCTTTCCCGCCACCAGCACAGCGCAGCCGCTCATATTGGTAGTCGGGTCAAGCTTGATCTGCATCTCGCCCTGAGGCGTATTCAGATACACGAGACTGTCGGTGGATTTGTCGCCGATGGTCCCGGTTACCGTATAAACCGATGTAGAATCCACGGTATATGTAGAAGACTGAACTTCGCTGGTAATCTTAACGGCATGAAGATATCCGTCTGAACCGTGAGAAACCGAAACATAGATTTTCTTATCCTTCAGTAATATTTTGCAGGCACTGGTATCTGTGTCGCTATCCAGCTTGATCTCCATATTGCCCTCGCGGGTCGACAGTTTCAGCAGCTCAGATGTGGTTCCTGACGAGACCGTTCCATAAACCGTGGCAATGACTTCCTTGGCCTGCACGGTAAGCTGGCTTGACGGCATTATATATATCACCGGCGCAAGCAAGGCTAACAGGCACAATATTATAATGCATTTTTTCATAAACTCTTCCTCCAATTAATGCTTTAATCCTCTATAGGTTACCATAATTTTCTATTATGTTAACCATTATAAAACATTAGTTGTAGAAAATCAATACATTTTATGGCCGTTTCCGGTTTTATTCGCTAATACTATCCCGCTGCTCTATTTGTTTCCCCGCCGCTATCTTGATCCCCAATTCCTCAAGCTGCTTCTCATCAACCCGGTCCGGCGCATTCGTCATCAGACAGGACGCATCCTTTACCTTCGGGAACGCAATCACTTCCCGAATCGACTCCGCCTTCACCAGCAGCATCACCAGCCGGTCCAGCCCGTATGCCAAGCCGGCGTGAGGCGGCACGCCATACTGGAAGGCATCCAGTAAGAACCCGAACCGGTCTTGCGCCGCTTCCTTGTTAAGGCCCAGAATACCGAACATTTTTTCCTGGATATCAGCCTGAAAGATCCTGACCGATCCTCCGCCCAGCTCGGTGCCGTTCAGCACGATATCATAAGCCTTGGCACGGATCTTCCCCAAGCCGTCAGAGTCGCCCTCAAGCAGCGGCAGATCCTCTTCCATCGGCATAGTAAAGGGATGGTGGACGGCTACATATCGTTTTTCCTCCTCACTGTATTCTAACAGAGGAAATTCGGTGATCCACAAAAATTCAAAGCGCGCATGGTCAATCAGACCCATCATACCGGCCAGTTCCAGCCGCAGGGCCCCTAATACGCTTCGCACCAAAGCCGTCTTGTCGGCCGCAAATAACAGCAGGTCGCCTTTCTCGCCTGCCATGGCCTTTACCAAGGCTTCAAGCTCATCCTCGGTCATGAATTTGGCAAAAGATGACTTGTAAGTCCCGTCCGGCATCACGGCGAGATAAGCCAGCCCCTTGGCACCGTAACCTTTCACAAACTCGGTCAGGGCATCGATCTTCTTACGCGGCATGTCCGCCTGGCCCTTGGCATTGATGCCTCTGACTGAGCCGCCGCTTTGAAGGGCGCCGGTAAAGACAACGAATCCGCAGTCCTGTACGGTTGCCGACACATCTTTGAGTTCCATGCCGAAACGGGTATCCGGCTTGTCCGTACCGAAGCGGTTCATGGCTTCCTCCCATGTCATCCGCGGAATCGGCAACATGATATCATGCCCGACGGCACTCTTTACAACCGCCTGAAGCAGGCGCTCGTTTACTTCGATCACATCGTCCACATCAACAAAAGACATTTCCATATCCACTTGGGTAAACTCCGGCTGCCGGTCGGCCCGCAGGTCCTCATCCCGGAAGCATTTGGCTATCTGAAAATAACGGTCGTATCCGGCACACATCAGCAGCTGCTTAAAGAGCTGCGGGGACTGCGGCAAAGCATAGAAGCTGCCCGGATGCACCCGGCTGGGCACCAGATAATCCCGTGCCCCCTCCGGCGTTGATTTATTTAAGATCGGGGTCTCAATCTCCAAAAAACCTTCTTCTACTAAAAAGGAGCGGATGTCGGCAGCGATCTTGCTGCGTAGCATGATATTGCTTTGCAGATCCGGCCGGCGCAGGTCCAGGAACCGGTACTTCAGGCGCAGCTCCTCTTTGGTCCGGGAACCGGCTTCAACGGGAAAAGGCGGTGTCTCCGCCTCCGAAAGAATCCGCAGCTCGCACGCCCTGATTTCGATATCACCGGTCTTTAGGTTTTCATTGACGGCACCGGAGCGCTTCACTACTTTACCCGTCACCGCGATGACATATTCACTCCTTAGCTTCTCGCCTTTGGCAAAACTCTCCCCGCCACATTCCGCTTCCTCCAGAATAATCTGCAAAAGCCCGCTACGGTCCCGCAGATCCACGAAAATAATCCCGCCCTTATTCCGGCTCTTCTGTACCCAGCCCATAACGGTTACCACGCTGCCGGTATCGGCAGCGGAAACCTCCGTACAGCGATGGGTCCTTTTTAAACCTTTCATTGATTCTGTCATTTTACCTTTTCTCCTCTTTAACGGTCATATAAAAAACTCAACAAATTCCTGATACCCTTCTTTACTTAACTGCTCTTTCTGAAACTTTTTATTCTTATTCATCCGCACTATCGAGACTTGGCAGCCGTTTTGCCGTTCTTCCTGAGCCTGTTTAATAATCCGGCATATCTCATCCGACGCCAGTCCCTTTTCCAGCAGATAGGCTTTTTTTACCGGCGGCGCTGGAAGCTTAAAGCCGCTTTCCTTAAGCAGTAAGATGATCCTTTCAAAACCGATGGAAAACCCGCAGGCCGGGACTTCCTTCCCGGAAAACTGCCCGACCAGCTTGTCATAGCGGCCGCCGCCGCCGCAGCTGCCGCCAAATTCTGGTATCGACACTTCAAAGATACTGCCGGTATAATATGACATGCCGCGCACCAGCGTAGGGTCAAAAACAATGGCAAACTCGGCCGCCGCCGTTCCCTGGACGGCGGTGATGATATCCGTAAGGTTCTGCCCGGCCTCCGGCGCTATGATCCCTTCCAGCTTCTTCATTAAAAATGCCAGCCCGTCCGCCGCCGCTTTTAGTTCTTCAAACAAGCCCATATATCTGCTGACACTGTCGGGGGGGAACCCGCCGGCCAGCAGTTCCTTGGCCACGCCGGATGTGCCGATCTTGTCCATCTTATCCAAGATGATAAAGATACTGTCATAAGCTTCTTCCGCGAAACCGCTGTATTCTGCCATAGCTTTGAGAACCCGCCGGTCACTGATGCGGATCTGAAAATTCTTAAAGCCGATCCTTCCCAGTGTCGTCGCCGTCGCCAGAATCAGCTCGATCTCCGCCAGCTCAGACGCTTCCCCTAGGATATCTATGTCACACTGCATGAACTGACGGTAGCGTCCCCGCTGCGGCCGGTCCGCCCGCCAGACGTTGCCCATCTGCAAGGCCTTAAAGGGAACCGGAAGCTCATTTTCATGATTGGCAAAGAAGCGTACCAAAGGCACCGTCAGATCATAGCGCAGCCCGCCGTCGACCAAGTCGTTTTCCGCCTCAGCATGCTCCAGATCTAGTTTTTCACCCCTTTTTAAGATCTTGAAGATAAGCTTTTCATTTTCACCGCCCTGCTTGCTGCTTAGGTTCCCGATATGCTCCACACAGGGCGTTTCAATCGGCGCAAACCCAAACTGACTGTAAGTCTCCCTGATGACGCCGGATACATAAGCCCTGATCGCCATTTCATCAGGTAAAATATCTTTCATGCCGTTTACCGGTTTTTTATTCAATGGCATAACATTCTCCTTTTCTATGCATCTATGTAGCCTTACCAAATATTCATGCTATTAAATTATACTTTTTAAATTCTACACTTATTTTACAAAATACTCAATCAAAATTTAATAATAAAATACAAAAAAAGCAAGCTTGTTGTAAGCAAGCTCGCCATAACACAGCTTGATACTGTCCACACTTCTTTTAGGACAATATGTTTGGACAAATCAGGAAATGCCCTCCCAGTTCACCTTTCCTCATGTCTTTCTTACTCTCTCGCTTTTATGGCTCTGCCAATTATATTGTATCTCAATATATGTCTGCGTGGTTTCAATTAAGGCCGGCCATAATAGGCTAAAGATCATATAGGACAGACCTGTTTATCTACCTTGCTCAATGGGCAATCATATTTTCGATAAATATCCCATATCCGCTGGTAGCATCCTGGACCAGCACATGGGTCACCGCTCCGATAAGCTTGCCGTCCTGGATAATCGGGCTTCCGCTCATCCCCTGCACGATCCCGCCAGTCAGGCTCAACAGCTCGGCATCCGTAATATGCAGCACGATGCCTCGGTTTACATTGTCATTATCCAGATTAATCTCGGCAATTTCCACATCATATATCGTCGGTGCCCCTGTAATACTGCAGATAATCTGGGCCGGCCCTTTCTTGATATCCTGCTTCAGACCGATCGGCATCGGCTCATATACTACATCTTCCGGCCTTAACCCGTCACAGACACCGAATATACCGTAGGGCGTATTATCGGTAATTTGCCCCAGCAGATTAGAATCATCATATTCTATGAAACCGGTAAGCTCCCCCGGCGAACCGTCTGATCCCCTGGTAATATTAATGATTTCCGTATGATACAATAAACCGCTGCCCAAGGTCATCAGCGCGCTGATATCCACGTCGTTAATGCCATGCCCCAGTGCTCCGAAAGTCCCGTCTTCTTCAATATAAGTCATAGTACCGACACCTTGGGCGTTGTCCCTTACCCATACGCCTATTTTATAATCCCCGCTTAAGTTCATCGCCGGTTTAATCATCAGATCCATTACCTCGCCGTCTCTTATCACTTTCACGATCATATCCTGACCTTCGCTATGGGTAATTAGATCAATCAAACGGTCTTTGCCGGTAATTTCTTCATCGTTAACCTCTAATATATAGTCACCCGGCTGCAAAATGTACTTGGCCGGAGAAACTGGCTGTCCGGTCTCATCTTCATATTCACCAATACCTATTATAAGGACTCCTTTGGTTTGGACATAAATACCGATGGGAATACCCGCCGGTGTTACCTTTTTATCTTGTATTATCTCAATATCAACGCTTTTAAGGGGGATTATCCCAAATACTTTCAGGTCAACGGTATAACGGCTGGTAGTGCCTGTCATAAAGGTAACCGGCCCCTGGAAATCAATATGGAGTCCTTGCTGCTCCTCCCGGCTTTCGGCTATCCCCCCCACCGCCATAGCATCGGCATTATCATCCCAATCCATTTCATCAGATACTTCTTCCCGGTATATTTCACCCGATACCGGCACCATGAATTCCAGTGTCTCCGCCGTCTCGGCCCGCAGCTTTATTGAGGAAGGTATCCGCGACCATATGGACAGCCACCAGGCCATTGCAAAGGCTAGAACTCCCGCAAACAATAAGATATATAAAAATCTCCGGTAGTAATATAACCTTCTTCTATATTTGTTGTTTTCCTCATAAATCTTGTCATTTTCATATCTTACAAATCCATCCGGCTCATATTTTCCATATTTATACTGTTTATCAAGCTGACTCAATTTTCCACATCCTTATCTTCGATAAAATATCCTTATTTTATATTTTCTTATTATTTTATATTTTCTTATTTTCTTATTTTAATTTCCTTACTTTTTAGTAACCTTATTTTAGTAACCTTATTTTAAGTAACTTTATTTTCATCTCTACATAGTACTTATAATGAAGTATTCCCCTTTTACCCTGCTTACCTTACTAAATACCTTGCAAGATACTTGCCAATTTCATTGCTATAAAGCCAAAAAGAAAAAGAGACATAAAAACGTCTCCCTTAGTATGTGAAAAATTATATAATTTAATTTATATCTTCTTAGATTTTACTGCCAATTCTTTCATTTCCTTGGCATTGCTTAAAACCGCGGCGGTTATGGTCTCGCTGCCCAGCAAACGGGCAAGTTCATGGATGCTTGCTTCTCCGCTGATTTTTTGAATCGACGTTACGGTTCTTTCCTGGCGCACGTTTTTAGTGATGACAAAATGGGTATCGGCCATGGCCGCAATCTGCGGCAGGTGCGTAATGCAGATGACCTGACGCCCGGTACCAAGAAGACCCAGTTTTTCCGCTACTTTCCAGGCGGTTTTACCGCTGATCCCAGCATCGACTTCGTCAAATATTAATGTATTCATCTCATTTTTATCGGCCTGAACGGTTTTCAGCGCCAGCATGACCCGCGACAGCTCGCCGCCGCTGGCGATCTGCTGCAGCGGTTTAAGTTCCTCACCGAGATTCGGGGCAATCTTAAATACCACCCGGTCATAGCCGTCCGCACCGAATTCCTCGCAGCAGGCCGTTACTTCCACTTCAAAACGCACATCCTGGAAATTCAAGTCGGCCAGCACCTTACGCATTTCTTTAGCTAGGGATTTTCCATGCGTAGACCGCATTGCCGAGATAATCCGGCACTTTTCCATAATCTGTTCTGTGAGCCGCTCTTTTTCCTTCAGCAGATTCTGGCGGTAATGCTCATAATCTGCCAATACGGAGAGCTTTTTTTCTTTTTCATCCTTAGATGAGAGTATCTGGGAAATTGTCTTCCCATATTTGCTTTTTAAGCGGTTGATCTGATTCAGTCGCTCTTGTGTCCGGCGGAAGCTTTCTTCGTCAAATTCAAGTCCTGTCATATAGTCTGCCGCCGAACGGTTAAAATCATTCAGCAGTGAATCAATATCCTGAAGCTGCTCTTCCAGAGAACCAAGGGCTTCATCCAGAACAGATACATTTTTTATTTCTTTTATGGCCCGGCCGATCCCGGTGCCGGCACCGTTTTCATATCCGGTCAGGGCATAGACGACGCCGACGGCTTCGCTGATTTTACCGGCATTGCACATAAACTGGTAATCCCTTTCGACCTGTTCGTCTTCACCTTCCTGTAAATATGCTTCTGCAATTTCCATTATTTCAAATGAAAGCAGATCTGTCTCTCTAAGCCTGGCCGACTCTTCCAGGCTATTCTGATCCAATTCTTTTAACACGGCACTATAGCGGCGATAAAGATCGGCCTGTTCTGCCTTAACTAAAGCCAGCCTCTCACCGGCATAGCCGTCCAAAATATCCTTGTGGCTGGCCGCTTTTAACAAAGACTGATGCTCATGTTGACCGTGAATATCCAATAAAACCGAGGCTAGGTTTCTAAGCTGCCCAGCACTGACCGTTTCACCGTTGATCTTACAGATGCTCCGGGATGGCATGACCTTGCGCTGAAGAATCAGCACACCGTCCTCGTCGGCCTTTACCCCCATGGCGGCCACCAATGCGCTCTGCGCCTCATTTTCCAATCCGAATATCAGCTCCACCAGCGCGTACTCGGCACCGCTGCGTATGTATTCTTTGTCAGCTTTGGCTCCCAGCGCCAGGTTGACAGAACCGATAATGACTGATTTACCGGCTCCGGTCTCGCCGGTCATAACATTAAGTCCCTCGGTAAAGTCTATTTCCGCTTCTTCAATTAAAGCTAAGTTTTTTACATGCAAACTTATTAACATCCGATATTATTCCTCAATCATTTCTTTAATCTTGTTCATTACCTCATAGGCTTCATCTGCTGTCCGGACCGCTGCCATGATGGTATCATCGCCGGCTATGCATCCGGCCACTTCCGGAAACTTAAAAGCATCTATCGCTGCCGCTACTGCCATAGCCATGCCGGATACGGTTTTCACTACGAGAATATTCTGGGCGGCTTCAATAGAGATAAAACCGTCGCGCAGGACTCTGATGTATTTTTCTGCCATCTGGTGATCGTTTTGGGGCAGGAAGACGTATTTTTGCCGGCCGGAACCGGCAGGCATTTTGGAAAGCCGCATTTCTCTGATGTCCCGGGAAACGGTAGCCTGTGTTACCTCAAAACCGGCATCGCGGAGCTGGTCGGCAAGCTCTTCCTGGGTTTCGATTTCCTGGGTGCGTATCAGTTGTTTGATTTTTTCATGGCGGCTTTTTTTCATGGGGGACTCCTGTCTGATCAGCTTAAAAAGTAGCAGCGGATATGTTCGACTAATCTGCCATCTTGCGTTGTAGAATCTCAAAGAAATTGGTGGAGCTCAGCTTAATGATGGACGTGGCTTTTTCTGACCGGGTGATTTCAATGGTGTCACCGGAGGCAAGGTGAATTCTCCGGTTGCCGTCAAATACCGCTGTCAGCTGCTGTATTCTGTCATATTTGTCGGTATCCACGGTGATAGTGATTTCATCTTCTGGCGACAATACAATGCTTCTGCTGCGGAGTGAGTGATGACACAGCGGCGTAAGCAGGATCATTTCTGCCCGTGGTTCTATGATGGGTCCGCCGGCGGACAGATTATAACCGGTAGAACCGGTCGGGGTGGAAATAATCATCCCGTCAGCCACATAGCGGTTCAGAAGCAGTCCATTAACAGTAAGGCTGAAATATATCAATTGTATGGGTGATGTCCCGACAATGACAATGTCGTTAAGGGCATGTTCAACGTAACGGGAGCCGGTTTTGTCATTAACAGTGCCTAAAAGCATCATCCGGTTTTCCAAGGCAAAATCATTGGCAATCAGCCTGTCCAGCGCCTGATCAATATGCACCTTGTCCACTTCTGCCAGAAAGCCTAGGCCGCCTATATTTATCCCCAAAAAAGGAATATTACAATGTACCAGATCGGTGGCGGCACGAAGCAGGGTACCGTCTCCGCCAAGTACCAAGACGCACTCAGCCTGTTCCGGATGATCGGCAATGTGTCCGCCGCTGCTTGCCAGATACTGTTTAACATGATCTGTAATTACATTCTCAGGGTCTTTCGTTTGATTAGTTATGATATGGAAACTTTTCATTGGTGTCCTCTGCTTATTACCTTTAAATATTAAATTATTATAACCTTCCTGTAAAATGATGTCAAACCCAATCTAAATCTATACATCCAAATCATACGCCGCCGCCACTACCTGTCGCGCTTTCACACCTTCACAAACCCGCGGCGCCTTTTCCTTTATCAGGTGCAGCAAGTATTCCACATTGCCTTCCGGTCCTTTGATAGGGGAATAGCCCAGATGGCCGATGCTAAAACCGCACTGCAGCGAACACAAAATTATTTTCTCGATGACTTCCACATGCACATCCCGATCCTTGACTACACCTTTTTTACCGACCCGGCCCCGGCCGGCTTCAAACTGGGGCTTGATCAGGCAGACCATCTCGCCGGTGTCGGTCAGGACCGCGTAGGCCGGCGGCATTATCTTTTCTAATGAGATAAAGGAAACATCAGCCGCTGCGAAATCCGGGCAGTCGGGCAGCGCGCCTGGGGTGAGATAGCGGAAATTGGTTTTTTCCATGACGGTCACGCGTCTGTCCTCGCGTAAGGCGGGAGCAAGCTGACCGGTACCGACATCAATGGCACAGACCCTGGCAGCCCCGTTTTGCAGCATACAGTCGGTGAACCCGCCGGTAGAGGCTCCGATATCAATACATATACGGTCATTTAGATCAATGGCAAACTCATTCAAAGCTTTTGCCAGTTTCAGGCCGCCCCGGCTTATGAAAGGCGGCACGGCTTTAATCTCAATCAACGCTTGGGCCGGTTCCATCATCATCCCGGCTTTCGGCGCTTTCTTGCCGTTTAACAGGACATGGCCGGCCAAGATGGCGGCTTTGGCTTTTTCCCGTGAGGGGAACAGACTGCGCTCAACAAGCAACTGATCAAGACGTTGCTTCATAAGGAATCCCACTTCTGGCGGATGCGGCTGATCATGGTCTGGCTGTCGATGCCGGTTTCATGTCTTAATATCTCCACGTTCCCATGTTCAACATATTCGTCGGGAAGGGCTATCGTCAGTAGGCTGACCGGGCTTTCCGCTTCTAAAAGCAGCTGACGGACTTTCTCGCCGAAACCGCCGCTGGCTACGTTTTCTTCCATCGTGACGATCAGCTTGTGGCTGCCGGCTGCTTCCCGGATGCTCTCCTGGTCGATCGGCTTCACGAACCTGGCATTGATCAGGGAGCATGGCAGGCTGGCGGCCTTTAAGGCGGTTCTTACCGTTTCGGCTTCTTTGACCATGCTGCCGACCGCAATCAGACAGATACCGCTTTCTTCATAGATGACTTCTGCCTGTCCCATCATGACCGGCTGGCGGTATTCCTGCAGGCCGGTATAAGCTTCCCCGCGGGGGTAGCGGATTGCGACGGGTACGCCGCAGACAGCGGCATATTTGAGCATATCGGAAAGCTCCCATTTATTTTTGGGAGCCATAATGTGCATATTGGGTATGGATGACAGGTAGGAAAGATCGAAAATACCCTGATGGGTCTCCCCGTCGCTTCCTACCAAGCCGGCACGGTCAATGGCAAAGATCACCGGCAGGTTCTGTAAGCAGACATCATGAAGGATCTGGTCATAGGCTCTTTGCAGAAAGGAGGAATAGACCGCCACGATCGGCTTCAGTCCGCCGGCGGCTAGGCCGGCCGCAAAAGTCACGGCATGTTCTTCAGCGATGCCGACATCGAAAAAGCGTTCCTTGAACATATTGCGGAATCTTTTCAGTCCGGTTCCGTCCGGCATGGCAGCCGTGATGGCTACGATCTTTTCATCCCTTGCTCCCAGCTTAGTCATGACCGTGGAAAAGATATCCGTATAACTGACGGTTCTGGGCAGGGTCGGAAGACCAGTCTGGATATCATAGGGTTCCGCGCCATGGAAACGCGCCGGGTGGCGCTCTGCGGGAGCAAAACCTTTGCCCTTCTGGGTCACGATATGGAGCAGAACGGCTTTTTTAACCCGTTTTGCTTCCTGTATCATCCGGACCATCCTAGGAATGTCATGGCCGTCCACAGAACCTAGGTAAGTGATGCCCATGTCTTCAAAAAACATGCCGGGGATGACCATCTGCTTAAAAGTATTTTTGGCACGGCGGATGCCTTCCACCATTTTATCGCCGTATTTAGGAACATCCATCAGGGTATTGTAGACGCCTTCCTTGATATCCAGATAGGTGTTGGCCGTCCGCACATTATTGAGATATTTGGATACGCCGCCGACATTTTCTGAGATCGACATTTTGTTGTCGTTTAGGATGATGATAAAATTGGTATCCAGCCTAGCGGCATTGTTTAACGCTTCGTATGCCATGCCGCCGGTCAGGGAACCGTCTCCGATCACGGAGATGACGGTGCAGTTTTCTTCCTGGCCGCTTGCGGCCAAGATGTCCCTGGCCTTTACAAGACCTAGGCCTGCCGAAATCGAGGTAGAGCTGTGCCCGGTGTCGAAACAGTCGCAGCTGCTTTCCTTTCGCTTGGGAAAGCCGCTCATGCCGCCATATTTACGCAAGTTATCGAAGCCGTCTTTTCTGCCGGTCAGCAGCTTGTGGGTGTAGGATTGATGGCCGACATCCCATATCAGCTTATCTTTCGGAAAATTAAGGCACAGATGTAAGGCCATCGTCAGTTCCACGGCACCTAGGTTTGAGCCGAGATGCCCGCCTGTCTTACTGATCTTCTCAATCAAAAACTGCCGGATTTCTTCGGCCAGCCGCGCGTAGTCTTGGGAAGGGATATTTTTGATATCATTTTCTTTGGTGATACTGTCGAGTAGCATAAGGGAACCTCACTATCTTCTTCTATGAACCATTTCTTCAATTAACTGAAACAGAAAGGGATTTTCATGTTTCAGGGACTTAAGCAGCACAATGGCTTCTTGAGACAGGTATTCCACCTCCTTGCGGGATTCTTCCAGCCCTTTCAGCGATACGAAGGTAAGCTTCCGGTTTTTATCATCGCTTCCTATCGGTTTTCCCAGTTCTTCAAAAGTGCTGGTTGCATCTAGGATATCATCCTGGATCTGAAATGCCACCCCGATACAATAAGCCGCCCTTTCCAGTTTCTTATTTTCCTCCGGACCGGCTCCTGCCAGAACAGCTCCGATCATCATGGCGCTCTGGAACAGTGCCGCCGTCTTGTGTTCATGAATAAAATACAGCAATTCTTCCTCCGGCATGCCGTCTGTTTCTTCTGCTAAGATATCAGCCGCCTGTCCGCCGATCATGCCCATGACACCGGCCTTCCGGCCAAGGATCGTAAGCGCCGTGGTCACCCGGTTCATGGTTTCGGTCTGGCCCGTACCGCTCCCGGTTATGCCTTCATAAGCCTTTACGGCTGTTTCAAAAGCCAGATTTAGGAGACCGTCGCCCGCTAGGATTGACATGCCTTCTCCATATACGATATGCGTGGTTTTTCTGCCACGGCGGTACTCGTCGTCATCCATCGCCGGCAGATCGTCATGAACAAGGGAATAAGTGTGGATCATTTCCAAGGCCGCCATAAAGGGATGGCAGAGCCTTCTAGCCAAAGACTCCGTTCCGCCGAACATCCGGAAAGTTTCTTCCATCAGCATCGGCCGGATCCGTTTTCCCCCAGAGCGGATGCTGTAATTCATCGCCGCAAGGACTTTACGCTGATAGCCCTCTTCTTGGGGCAGGAAGCGGTCAATGATTTCATTAATTTCTGCGGTTCTTTTTTGCTGCTCTTCCTTAAAATTCATGTTTTTCGCCTTCTTCCGTGATTATCAGCACTTTCTTTTCCACCTTATCAATAAATTCATTGCATTGTTTGACTAATTCCATGCCCTTTTGATATTCCCGGAAGGATTCTTCCAATGAGATGTCTTCCCGCTCCAACAGGGAAATGACTTCCTCCAGCTTGGTAAAAGTTTCATTAAGATTCATGCTCTTTCGGACCTTTCTCGTTGTATGGCCTGAGCCGTCACTATACCGTTTTTAAGATGAATGGCTAGGTGATCGCCGACCTTCACCCGGCCGATATCCGTCACCGCTTTCCCTTGCATATCCGCGACATAAGAAAATCCTTGGCTCAGCTTATTAAGCGGAGACAGACCCTTAAGCCGGGCAACCTGCAGTTCCATACGAAACCGGCTGCGGCGGATGCTGCCCTCCATCAGATCCTGAAGCCGCCCTTCAAGACTTAGCGCATAGGCTCTTTTTTCTCTTATTTTCATGACCGGGCTGGCTCCTTGCAGCCGCGTCCGGTAAGATAACAGGCGATATTTGTTTACTTCCGCTTTATTCCTTAACAGTCGTTTCAAAGTCGCTTCGATGTCACCTAACCGCTCCGCCAACTGGCGGATATCATAAACGGCCAGTTCTGCCGCAGCCGAAGGCGTCGGCGCCCTTAAATCAGCCACAAAATCCGCAATCGTAAAATCAGTTTCATGGCCTACGGCCGATATGACGGGCACCCGGCAGTCGAATATGGCCTGGGCGACGATTTCCTCATTAAACGCCCACAGATCTTCGATCGAACCGCCGCCGCGGCCGACGATCATCACATCCACGTTTTCCTGCTCAAGGGTGCGGATGCCCTTAACAATGCTGGCTGCCGCCGTTTCTCCCTGGACCGTTGCCGGATAGAGGATGATCTGCACATAAGGGTTCCGGCGGGCGGCAATATGGATGATGTCCTGCACCGCCGCACCGGAAGGTGCCGTTACCACCCCCAGCTTGCGGATGTAGCGAGGAAGAGGCTGCTTGTATTCCGAAGCAAACATCCCCATTTCTTCCAGCCTGTTTTTTAGGATCTCAAACTGTTCATATAGGTAGCCTTGTCCGTCTTTGGTGATTTTTCTGGCATATAGCTGGTATTTGCCGTCTTTTTCATAGACTTCGACGGAACCGCTGACCACCGCCTGCATGCCGTCAGCCAGCCGAAAAGCAAGACCGGAACGGCTTCCGGCAAACATAACGCAGGAAATCGTTCCTTTCATATCTTTCAAGGTAAAATATATATGTCCCGAGGGATGATAGCGACAGTTGCTGACTTCTCCCTTGACCGCGACAGCGTGAAGCAGAAAGTCCTGCGAAAACATGTTTTTTATATAAGAATTAACCTGGGTCACTGTGTATACGCTGCTCATATCCACCCTAATCTATTTGCTGCCTTTAGGTTCTTCAAGTTTGGCGAACTTGGACAGCACGCCGTTGACAAAGGCCGAGGAATTGTCCTGACCAAATTTTTTGGCAAGTTCGACCGCTTCATTGATCGCTACTCCCACCGGTATGTCCGGATCAAACCTCATTTCATAAACGGCAAGCCGCAGGATTGTCAGATCGACCTTGCCCATGCGGGAAGTGATCCATCCGGCGGCCTGCTCATTCAGCATCCGGTCCAGCTCCGGGAGGCGTTTGATGATATTATCTAATTTGTCAATAATATAGACCGCCTCCCCGGCTTCCGGCTGATTTTCTTCTTCATTTAAAAAGAGCTGGGTCTGTTCCGGCATTTCCGCAAGCTGATTAAATTCCACGCGGAACAGTAATTTGAAGATCTGTTCTCTTATTTCCCTTCTGCCCATGATTATTGATCCTGCTTCATATTGACACCGGCTATTCTGATATTCACGTCGGTCACTTCCAAACCGGTCATGTTCTGAATAGCGGCCTGGACTTTAGTCTGTACTTTCTGGCTGATTACCGGGATATTATATCCGTATTCCACAATTAGAGCAATATCAACCTTCACTCTCTTCCCGTAAACTTCGACTTTTACTCCTTTGGCCAGATTCTTCACGCCGACTTTGCTCATCAGCTCGTTGGTAATATTCCCCGACATGGCTGAAATACCGTCGACTTCCATGGATGCTAGGCCGGCTATCATGGCGACCACGTCATCGGCAATCTTGACCGTTCCGATATCGTCATACTCCTTCAGTGTATATGACTTTTCACCTGATGCCTGCTTCTGCTCATCCAGTGTTTGCTTTTGCGCACTGTATTCTCTTTCCATATCCGCACCTCTTTCTGATTATCCACAGCTATGCTGCCGCATATAAATCGAAGTCTGATCTACTGACCTTACTTCTCCAATAATACCAAAATTTATTGCGTTTGCCTAGACCTTATTCAAAAACCGATACCTCAGAGCCAAAAACTTAAGCTTAACTGTTTTTCCATATCGGCATATCTGACGATGTCTTCCTCGCTTTGAAGATAGCGGAATATTTTCTGGTCCTCGATCAGATATTTAAGCATCTGTCCATAAATTGCCACATCGGAACATTTCAGGGTAATATACCCGCTGCCCTTGGCATATTCACGCTCAAACAGCTCTTGCAATCTGTCTTCATCAACTGCGGTAAAGTAAAGCCCTTCCCGGATGTAATAGTTATCTTTAGTCGCGGTACATTGCGGAAGCGGCACGATTGTTTCGATCACATGCGTCTTATTTAGCTGATCCGTGGTTATACACAGATAATCATAGTTGATCGGCGGGATGCTGTCATTCCAAGTATTCTCGCTTCCTTCGGTGACGGCACTGTCCGCACCGGTTTCCATCCGGTATGAGGCATCGCCCCATGTAGTGTCCACGTAATAATAATCCCCATGGACTTTAATCATATTCCATGCATGCCCTTCTCCCCCGGAGACCTTACCCGTCACCATGGTTGCCGGTATTCCCGCCTGTTTCAGCAGATACTGCGTTGCCTTGGCATAACCTTGACAGACGGAGCGTTCATCAAGAAAAACCGAGCAGATATTCTGGTTGTCTTCTGCTTCTGCATCATATTCGGTCCGGTTTATCAAAAACTCGTAGATGTATTTTACTTTATCATATTCATCACCGGTTGCCGGCATATCGGCCAGACAGCTCTCTACATAAGCGTCAATCTTCTGCTGTCTGTCCTGCATCTCCTGAAGTCCGTAGCTGTAGGTAGCCGTAAAACTAATCTTTTTTGTGATATCATCCCTTGAATAACGGGTGTAACGATATCCGACTACATAAAAAATCTCGGGATGGTCATTCAGGACACACTGGAACACTTTTTCTATCATCGCCGGATCGGTGCTGGAAACCATGATGCCGGTAGCATATTCCCGCATGATTACAGCAAGCTCAGCATATAGTCTCTGTTCTGCTGCTGTTAATTGATCGAAATGATAGTTTCCGGTCTGGGCGGCTAAGATCCCGGCCATCTCTTCTTCCCGCAGGCCGATGCGTCCTCGGGCAGCAAGATCCTCCATTGACATCTCTGCCCCAATAATATCGACCGTTATTTCATCTTCAGCCCCGTATTCCTCCGGCCATTCTGTTCCGGAGGACGATATCTCCTCCTCATTCCTTTGTAAATCCTCTGGAAAACTCTCTTCTTCCAAGGCAGAACTAGCTTCTTGGACAATATTAGTCTCGGCTTTTTCTTCCGTATGCTCTTCCTGTATTAAGGCTTCTCTTTCTGCATTGCCGGCCGGAAAACATCCCGCTGCCGCCGACAGCACCAGACACAAGAAGATAATATTAAATTTAGATTTAAGATTTCCCATATTGTAATCCCCTCGCATTCCGCAGATTCAATCCGTGAAACTTGCTTACATAAGTAAATTTACATGATCAGCTTGGCTGGTCTGTGCCGCCCATTGCCACACGGCCACCTTGCTTTCACATACCGAATTCCGATAATATCAGTTCGTTATTCCTATCCAATGTCATGCCGACACTCCAGGCATTGACAAACAACAGCAAAGGATTGCCTTTTAAATCTTTAATTTTTTTCATATCAGAGGTGCCGATCAGTCGGTCTAAATCAATATCTTTGTTCTTAATCCAGCGGATATGCTCATATGGCAGGCTTTCTAATTTGATTTCTACGTTATACTCATTTTCCAGCCGGTACTTCAGGACGTCAAACTGGAGGACCCCTACCACGCCGACAATGATCTCCTCCATACCGGTATTATATTCCTGAAATATCTGGATAGCCCCCTCCTGGGCAATCTGCATGACGCCTTTGACAAATTGTTTCCGCTTCATCGTATCAATCTGCTTGACGCGGGCAAAATGCTCCGGCGCAAAGGTCGGTATGCCTTCGTAGCAGAATTCATCTCCCGGCCGGCCAAGGGTATCGCCGATCGAAAATATTCCGGGGTCAAAGACACCGATAATATCCCCGGCAAATGCCTCGTCTAGGATCTTCCGTTCACTGGCCATGATCTGCTGCGGCTGCGACAGGCGCATATTCCTGCCGCCCTGGATATGCCTGACCTCCATGCCGGCCTCATATTTGCCGGAACATATCCGCATAAAGGCGATGCGGTCGCGGTGTGCCTTATTCATATTGGCTTGGATCTTAAAGACAAATGCGGAAAAAGGGTGCGCCACCGGGTCGATCAGACCGGTATTGGCTTTGCGGGGCAATGGCACCGTTGTCATCTTCAGAAAATGCGCCAGGAAAAACTCCACGCCGAAATTGGTCAGAGCCGATCCGAAGAAAACCGGCGTCAGCACACCTGCCCTGACCGCTTCCAGATCAAACTCCGCGCTGGCGCCGTCCAGCAGTTCTATTTCATCCCGCAGGATGTTTTGATATTCCTCGCCAATACGGTCGGTAAGCCTGTCCTTCTCATCTAGGGAAATCTCTTCGCTGACACCTTCCTTGGTTCCCTTTTCTGTATCCGAATACGTAATGACACAACCGTTCTCCCGGTCATAAATGCCTTTAAAGTTCTTGCCTGATCCGATCGGCCAGTTTACCGGACAGGTGGCTATACCCAGTTCCTTTTCAATCTCATCCAGCAGGGCAAAGGTATCGCCGGCATCCCTGTCCAGCTTATTGATAAAGGTGAATATCGGTATCCGCCGCATGACACAGACCTTAAACAGCTTCCTTGTCTGCGCCTCCACTCCCTTGGAAGCATCGATTACCATAACCGCCGAATCGGCCGCCATCAGAGTCCGATAAGTATCTTCCGAAAAATCCTGGTGCCCTGGTGTATCTAGGATATTGATGCAAAAACCATCGTATTCAAACTGAAGCACGGATGAAGTGACCGAAATCCCCCTTTCTTTTTCTATCTCCATCCAGTCGGAAACGGCATGCCTTGCCGTGGCCTTCCCTTTTACGCTTCCCGCTAGGTTAATCGCCCCGCCGTAGAGCAGGAACTTTTCAGTTAAAGTGGTTTTCCCGGCATCCGGGTGCGATATAATAGCAAAGGTTCTTCTTCTGTTAATCTCTTTCGTGTCGGTGCTCACGTATATCTCCTCCAAATCCATAATACATTATTAATAAGGGCTAGGCTATAACAGGGAGGTGCCGCTGATCTGTCCCTTTATATCAAAATAAGCCAGTATTGTCGCCCCGATATCGGCAAAAGTCTCTCTGGTACCGAGATTACCCTTCCCAGCCCCTGCTTTTCCGGCCATAAGGAGCGGCACATATTCCCTTGAATGATCCGTGGAGGCCGTATAGCCCGGATCACAGCCGTGATCCGCGGTAATCAGCAATAAATCTTCATCCTTAAGTCTGCTTAGGATAGCAGGCAACTGAGCGTCAAAATACGAAAGCGCCTCCGCATAGCCGTCCACATCATTCCGGTGCCCGTAAAGCATGTCATAGTCCACTAGGTTGGTAAAAAGCAGTCCAGTAAAGTCACTGTCCATATATGCCAGTGTCTTGGCGATACCTTCACTGTTGTCGCTCGTATAAGTGTAAGCGGTAATGCCCTTTCCGGCAAAAATATCGTTGATTTTCCCCACGCCGATCACCTCAAGGCCAGCACCCTGCAAGGCTTCAAGCATAGTCGGCCCCTGGGGCTCCAGAGAAAAATCATGCCGGCCGGCGGTTCTTTTGAATGTCCCGCCGTGACCGCCAAACGGCCTGGCGATCACCCGGCCGACACCATATTCTCCGGTAAGCAGGCAGCGGGCATCCCGGCAATACCGATAGAGCTCCTCCAAAGAGACGATGTCCTCATGGGCGGCGATCTGGAAGACGCTGTCGGCGGAAGTATATACGATCAGACTGCCTGTCCTAAGATGTTCCTCGCCAAAATCCTTGATGACCTCAGTCCCCGAATATGGCCGGTTGCAAAGATATCCCCGGCCTGTCATGCGGCAAAAAGCGTCCATGACCTCCTTGGGAAAACCGTCCGGAAAAACCGGCAGCGGCTTCTGGGAAACAAGCCCGGCTATTTCCCAATGCCCGATAGTAGTATCCTTGCCCTTGGAAGCTTCTTTCATACGGGCATAAGCCCCTGGCGGTGCGGCAATCCCTTCCGCATAATCAATGCCGTCGATATTAAACAGACCTAATTGCCGCATATTAGGCACATGAAAACGAGGGCTATGGAATACCGAACGTAGCGTATTGGTTCCCCAATCGCCATACTCTCCGGCATCTTCCATTGCCCCGATTCCCACACTGTCAAGAATAATCAATATAACCCGTTTCATAGAGGTTTCCTTTCGTATCTTCAAATGCCAGTTCAGTATATCATAATTTCATTTGATCCGCACTATTTTTTGTTCGCATTGATTTGGAATTACTGCTCAGTAACCGTGCTGATAATGATGGCCTCCGGTGCCACCCCGGTCTTGCGGATCACGATATCCTCAATCTGAGCCCGCTGCGCTTCGGTAAGCTCCAGTTCGTTGACCACAACATCCACCGTCGTATCGGTAATGCTGACCACCACATCGGCAAAGCCTTTAGCTTCCAAGAGGATTTCTGCCGCCGTTTCCTTTTCAGCAACATTGGTGATCGCTATCATATTATCCACCGCTTCCTGCTTCTGTTCTTCGCTGATATTGACATTATTGATGATTTCCAGCAGCGCCTCCTTATTTTTGGCACGGGTCTGCTCCTTCATAAGCTTGGCACCGGACAAGGCTCCCATTCCTGTCGTGGTTACGCTCGGAGTCTCTGTTTCCGGAACCTCGCCCATGTCCTCGGAGATGCTTTCCGCCATATTCTCATCCATGAAATCTTCCGTAATGACCACATCCGTGTCCATGCTTTCAATTTCTCCATATGTAGTGTCTTCCATATCCTCATCGGAGATTTCAAACATAGCCGCCACTTCGGTGGACTCTTCCGCATTTTCCGTAACGGCACCGCTGGTAGCCGTCATAATATCCTCTTCTGTGATTTGGTCACCTGCAAAGTTCAGGTATCCGGCCACTGCGATCATGATGGCAAGGGCAGTAATCATAATCTGATTCTTTTTTACCATATTTTTCAATTTTTTGCCCCTTTTCTTATTATGATATTGTTTATGATATTGTTTTATGATATCATTTTTACTATTTTAATTTTATGTTCGTCTATGCCAAATAATGCCACAATTGCTTCCGTAATATTCTGAATTATTTCACTGTTCCCACCTCCCTGCGTTACCACGAGCACGCCTCCGATCACCGGGTGAAGCGTTTTCCTTACATAAGGGACATTGTTTCCGCTTTGATCAGATACATAAACCGTTTCTTGGCCGGTTTCTATATCACTGGTGTTACGGCTTCCTCCTTCCGCATCAACTTCTGTCGTTCCCAAGCGGCGGAGAGGCATATCCTTCTCCACGACCGCTTCCTTTGAACTGACCAGCGTAATCATTACCCTGGTCTTACCGGCACCTTCCATGACAGAAACAATCTCTTCCAGTTTATGCTCCAGATATACGGCATATGCCTCTGAGCTCCCGTCCTGCCATGACGGACCGGCACCGGAAACAGCATCGTCAACACCTGATGCCGATATCCCGGTGTCATCCGTTATATTCATTATACCACCGATGCCGTCCGATATACTGGACTCGGTGGCATCCACAGCATTTTCCTGACTGTCATCGCCATCCGGAACGGGCCAGACAATGACAAGCAGTAAAACTCCCAGTAAAATCATGATCAGGAAATTATCTTTCTTTAACTTTTTGTCCTTCCATATCTCGCTTATCCGTGCCCATACTTTTGCTTTGCTTTCAGCCACTTGACCTTACCTCCAAATATGCCTTGCCGGTACCCAATGCTTCACAGAACAGTTCCTGTAGCTTTGGTAAATCAGGATCATCTTGTCCGCCCTGTGTATCGGTATTGTCGGAACCGATCTCAATCTTAGATATCCTGATATCATCTTCGTTTGCTTTCCGCAGAGGCTCCTTACTTACGGTGACATGAACCATGTCATCAATAATAACATCCGTAATTACATAATCATGCTCTGCCGCAACGCTGTTTAATCTGGATTTAATTTCGTCCGCCGTCTGGATATTGACCTCCTGCCCCTCCGATATCAGCTGTAATTCATCCATTTGCATCTCCTCTGCCTGTTCCTCCAGCATCATCTTAAGCTCCCTGACCTGCCGCTCTATCGCATCCCCTTCCTGACCGGTTACCAGCGCCTTAAGGGGAACGACGAACTGTGCCAGGACCATGATGCCGATCAGGACCTTAACATATTTCTGATAGGAACTGCCCGGTACGAAATACAGTATGCTCTCCGCACAGATAAGGAATATACCGGTTGTTTTAATAAATTCTAGAAAAGTACTTAGCATCTTTATTTACCTTTTTATACATAACTGACGAGTCGATAAACATTAATATCAGCGAACGGTATGAGCCGCAAAGGCGATTATAATAAAAAACAAGGCAACCGTTGTAAATACCATCTTAAATAGAAGCATGCCGGCATCACCGATTCTGTCGGTACAATGCATAATCCTTTTATCACTGATTATCGCCGCCATTGCGGCACTGAGTTTCATCATTCCGGCAATCAGCAGGATCTTAATCAGCGGCGCCACACAAACCGCGATGATCAGGATGAGAAATAATATTCCGATGCTATTTTTCAGCAATACTGCCGACCCGATCACCATCTCTGTAACCCCTTCCGCCAGATTGCCGATTCCCGGTATTGCCGCGATCATCTTTTTGACTGCCGATGCCTTGAGGCCATCAATAGCAGGTGTTATTATAGACTGGATAAAACTGATCCCCGCCACTAGTCCCAAAGCTGTTTTAAGAATGACAGCGATAACTTTTTTGAATAAGTCCAGCATTAACGCCAGACGCTCTTCCGTCCATATCCCGTTGATCATCGACAGGATCGCATAGCAATAGATGAAAGGAAGCAAGACGGAAAGCAAAAAGCTCTGCACGCAGTAGGACGCTATCAAAACAAACTGATATCCTGCTGTTGCCGTCGTTATGCCTACTGCCGCTCCTACCGCCAGAAAATAAGTAGGAATGAGCATCTTTACAAAAAGCACGATATTCTCCATAGTACCGACCGCCACGTCGGCAATATCCAGAAAAGCCCTAGTCAAGATCACCATCAAGAACATATAGGTAAAATAAAATCCCACCTGGGATATCTGCTGACTGGCAAAGATATCGGAAAAATTAGTGAAGATAGCGGAAAGTATCCCCAGAAGCAAGACGGCAATCAGCAATGATCTGAGCCCAGCGATTTCACCGCTTATATTTCCTCCTATCTGGTTGAACAGATCCTTGCCCGCATCCCATATCCTGCCCTCCATAATAAGTGCCAGTATCTGATCAACATCGATTTGAAAGCCGGGGAAAAAACTGTCAACTCCCTGCTTAATTGCCTGCATATCATAGGGATTCTCAATAATCTCCATCTTACCTCCATACCGCTTGCCAGTGCTTGTCCCGCCCCTATAAGCTGATCTGGCTAATATTTTCAACAATGGCCACTAATATCGGCATGCCGGTTATCAGAACCGACAGCTTGCCGAACACTTCTATCTGACCGGCCACCGCGATATAACCGGCATCCCTACAGACAGCTGAACAGAATTCACAGATATAGGTGATGCCTACCACCTTGAGCAGGATCATGAAATACATGTTTCCGGTATCAATATATCTTTGAAAAATAACCATGTTATCCAGCACTTCCGACAGCTTATCCATGGCAAACGCAAAAATGATCATTCCCACGGCAAAACCGATATAAAGGCTAAATTCCTGCTTTTGCGTCTTGAACAGCAAGGCAAAAAGCACGCCTGCCACTCCCAAAACCCCGATCCGGACGATTTCCATTTTGCTTCCTTCCCAATATACTCTCCGTTAGTTATATAAAGATTTTATATATCAAATAAACTCTGCACCATCGTAAATAACTCTAATATATAGGGAAGAATCCATGTCATCACCAGAATCAGGCCTGCCAGACTGATGAGAAAGGCATGCTCTTCCCTGCCGCTGTGTTTTAATATCTGGCTGAGAATGGTAATCAAAATTCCCACTGCCGCGATTCTAAAGATTAGACTGATTGACATTCTGATTCCTCCAAGTTCTTCTTATAGTGATTGGCAGGCTCCAAGCCCCGCTGAATACTAAATCAGAAGTATAACCGCCATGATGCCGCTCATGACTCCCATGCACATAATGACACGGTATTTACTTCTAAGCTCTTCATCAAGATTTTTAATGTATTGCGAGACCTCGTCAATATACTGGTCCATTCCTTCAGCCTGTCCTTTTCCGTTCCGGAAGTCAAGGCGCAAGGGAAAATCAATGACAAAAGCCTTTTCATGTTTCCTTAACGGGAGCGCTTTCATGGCATCCTGCATATGTTTTTCCCAGATTTCATTAAAGGTACAGCCGTTATTCTCATTCAACTCCTCGTATATTGCCGCAAAGGCCTGACCAAAGGGCGGCGGCTGCCGCTGGCCCAGCCGGCCGCATAGCTCCGGAAGGGAGGCTTTCGCATAGTCGATTTCTTTTTGCAGATATTCATAGATCTGCCGGATGGTTTTTAAATATTCAAGGCGTTCCTTCTGTTCCTTGCAATAACTCCACGCGAGTCCGGTTGTTCCGGATATCAGCAAGATGATTCCGATGATCTGTAACATATATCCATACCCTGGCCATATACTGCCTTGATCCGGCAGCGCCCTTTCTCTTTATTTAATACGATGAATCTTTGGAAGATATCTTCGACAGCGTACTCTCTATGGAACGGCCTGGCGCGAATATCCTCTAGCGATTCGCCATGGATGGTCGCCAGTATTTTACTGCCGCACTGTAAAGTCTGATAGAGCGCTTTCATATCCTCACTGCTTCCTATTTCATCTACCGCCACCACCTTAGGCGCCATGGCGCGGATCAGCATCATCATGCCCTGTACCTTCGGACAGGCATCAAGAATATCGGTCCGCATCCCGACATCATTCTGCGGGATGCCCATAAAGCTTCCGGCGATCTCCGATCTCTCATCCACCACTCCCACCTGCATCCCTGCCGCTATCCGGTTTCCGTCGGAGACCTGACGGATCATATCCCTTAACAAGGTGGTTTTACCGCAGCCCGGCGGCGCGATGATCAAGGTGTTTTTAACAGACTGTCCTTCATATATATAGCCGATGACCGGGTCAGCCGCACCGATGACTTCATGTGCAATCCTGATATTCATAAAGCGGATATGCTTCATGTTTCTGATTTTACCATCTTCCGTACGGATCACTTGGCCGGCCACGCCGATTCGGTGGCCTCCCGGTATGGTAATAAAACCTTGGCTGATTTCATCCTCAAAAGCATAGAGGGAGTATTTACATACATACTGCAGGATTTCCTCCAGCTCTTTTTCATTGATGCGCCATGCCGGTTCGGCAGAAGTACAAAGATTCCCGGCAGTATCCAGATATTTTTCTTTGCCGGACAAGATAATCCTGACCGGCTGCTTGATCTGAAGCCTTATTTCCTGCAGGCTGGCAGCATAGGCGGCGGTTTTTTGGAAGCGTTCCCTTACTGATGACGGGAAGATACCGATGATGTCTTCTTGGCTGATCAATTGCGTTCACCTCTCTTATCTCAATATATGTTTTCTTGTCCAAGTTATGACCGGAAATTGATCTGGGTAATGATAACTGCCAAGTGAATTTAACTGATAAATATTTTTATGGCTTCCGGTAATAATAATTATTACTGGAAAACAATATGAAATCTATAAGGAGTAATCAACTATATGTCACCTATCAAGTTCCTAAAATCACCCCCCGTCCCACTTGAAATGCATAAAGTACGGATTGTACAGAAGCTGACTCTGCTTCCCATTGATGAGCGGGTTGCCATCAATCGGGATGCCGGCAATAACGCCCACCTATTAAAAAACGAACATGTATTTCTGGACATGCTAACCGACAGCGGCGTCAATGCCATGAGCGACCGGCAGCTGGCCGCCATGATGGCAGCGGATGATGCTTATGCCGGCAGTGCATCCTTTTATAAGCTGGAAGAAAAGCTGCAGGAAATCTTCGGCATGGAGTTCTTTGTACCGGCTCATCAGGGCCGCGCCTGTGAGCATCTGCTCTGCGAACTTTTATTGAAACCAGGCCAGTATGTTCCGATGAACCACCACTTTACCACCGCAAGGGCGCATATCTTAAAAAAGGAAGGAATCGTGGAAGAACTGCTGATGGAGGAAGGATGGAAACCGCAAAGCGAATGTGCTTTTAAGGGCAACATTGATCTTCATAAACTACGGGCATTCATCTCTGAAAAAGGCCGGGACAAGATTGCTTTTGTCCGGATGGAAGCCGGCACCAATCTGATCGGCGGTCAGCCCGTATCACTGGAAAACATCCAGGACGTAGCGCAGATCTGCAAAGAAAACGGCATCAAATATGTATTTGATGCCAGCCTGCTGGCCGATAACCTTTATTTTATGAAAACCCGGGAAGAGCCATGTAAAAACATGAGCATTCCGGATATTACCCGGAGAATCTGCGACTGTTTTGATATCATATATTTTTCCGCCCGGAAACTGACCTGCTCCCGCGGCGGCGGCATGTGTTTCCGGCATGAAGCTGATTACACTAAAGTCCGGGAATTAACGCCGCTATACGAAGGCTTCTCTACCTACGGCGGAATCTCCGTGCGGGAAATCGAAGCAATGTCAATCGGCCTAGAAGAATCAATGGATGAGGATATGATTTCCCAAGGTCCGATTTTTATTGAAGAAATGACCCGTCTGCTTACCGAAAAAGGCGTTCCGATGGTGACGCCGGCAGGCGGACTGGGCGTCCACATCGACTGTACCCAGTTCCTGCCCCATGTCCCGCCGCTTCAATACCCCGGTGCCGCCGTAGCTTGTGCCCTATACCTAGCCGCCGGAATCCGCGGCACGGAAAGGGGGACCCTTTCGGAAGACCGTGATGAAAGCGGCAACGAGGTCATCGCCAAGATGGAACTCCTGCGCCTCGCCTTACCGCGAAGAGTCTTTACCCTGTCACAGATCCATTATGCGGTAGACCGTATTCTCTGGCTCTATGAGAACCGCGCGCTGATCGGCGGCCTGCAATTTACCCAAGAACCTTCCGTCTTACGTTTTTTCTTCGGAAAACTGGAACCAATCGGCGACTGGCAAGACAAGCTAGTGCAAAAGTTTAAAGAAGACTTTGGCGACAGCCGCTGAAATATGACAATGACCATCCCTCTACACAAAAAGAGCCAGCTGACATTACAATCAGCTGGCCTTGGTTAATTACTCACTCCTATTTCCCGCTACACATTCTTCGGCACATCCTTAATCGAAAAGCTCATCCTCCCCATCTTATCTTTGCCAAGGCAGATAACCGTCACCTTATCACCCAGTGTCAGCACGTCTTCCACCTGTTTGATACGCTCCTTGGCAATCTTAGAAATATGCACCATGCCTTCTTTCCCAGGGGCAAATTCAATGAAGGCGCCGAATTCCTTAATACTGACGACAGTGCCTTGGAAGATCTGGCCTTCCTCAAACTCGGTGACTATCGTCTTGACCATCTCAATCGCCTTGCTCATCATGTCCGCTTCAGTACCGCATACGGCCACTTTACCGTCATCCGTAATATCAATCCTCACGCCGGTACGGGCAATGATCTCGTTAATCGTCTTGCCTCTTTGACCTACGACATCGCCGATCTTCTCAGGATCAATCTGAATAGCAATAATCTTAGGCGCATAAGGGCCGACCTCCGCTCTGGGCTTATCAATACAAGGATTCATGACCTTATCCAAGATATATGTCCGCGCTTCTTTCGTCTTAGCGATAGCTTCCTCCACAATCGCCCTAGTCAGGCCGTGGATCTTGATGTCCATCTGGATCGCCGTGATACCGTCATGGGTACCGGCCACCTTAAAGTCCATATCGCCAAAAAAGTCTTCTAGGCCCTGGATATCCGTCAGCACCAAATAGTCATCGTCCGTTTCTCCGGTAACTAGGCCACAGGAAATACCCGCTACCGGCTTGCTGATCGGAACGCCCGCCGCCATCAGTGACATACTGGAGGCACAGACAGAAGCCTGGGAAGTGGAGCCGTTGGATTCAAAGGTTTCCGATACGGTACGGATGGCGTAGGGGAAAGCCTCTTCACTGGGAAGCACCGGTATCAAAGCTTTTTCCGCCAAGGCGCCGTGGCCGATCTCGCGGCGGCCCGGCCCACGGCTGGGCTTGGTTTCGCCGACGGAATAAGAGGGGAAATTATAATGATGCATATAACGCTTATTGACTTCATTTTCATCTAATCCGTCGATTCTCTGCATATCAGACATGGGTGCCAGCGTGGTGATCGTGCAGATCTGGGTCTGACCTCTGGTAAACATGGCTGACCCATGTACCCGGGGAATGAGATCCACTTCAGCTTCCAGATGCCTGATTTCCGTGATCTGCCGGCCGTCAGGACGCTTTTTGTCCTTTAGGATCATCTTGCGGACGGTTTTCTTCTCATATTGATAGATGGCTTCGTCCAGTATGGCAAGCCATTCTTCCTTGTCGGCAAAGGCTTCTTCCAGCCTAGCGGTGATACTGCGGATATTTTCTTCCCTGACTTGCTTCTCGTCAGTAAAAACAGCTTCTTCCATCTCGGCAGGCGTAACAATTTCCTGCATCGCCGCCGTCATTTCCTCAGGTATCGCGCAGCTGGTGTAAGTATGCTTCGGCCTTCCCACTTCGGCAGTGATCTGGTTTATAAAGGCAATCACAGTCTGATTGATATCGTGAGCCATATAAATCGCTTCCAGCATCTTATCTTCCGGCACCTCATTGGCGCCGGCTTCGATCATGATAACCTTTTCCGCCGTAGATGCTACGGACAGATTCAGGTCGCCGTTCTTCCACTGCTCCTGGCTGGGATTCACAATCAGCTTACCGTCCACCATGCCTATCTGCGTGGTCGCACACGGCCCGTCAAAAGGGATATCGGATATCACGGTGGCGATTGCCGAACCCAGCATTGCCACCAGCTCCGGACGGCATACGGGATCCACCGAGAGCACCAGATTATTCAGGGTCACATCATTGCGGTAATCCTTGGGAAACAAAGGACGCATCGGACGGTCAATGATACGGCAGGTCAGCACCGCATTTTCACTGGCTTTCCCTTCCCGCTTATTAAACCCGCCGGGAATCTTGCCTACCGAATATAGTTTTTCCTCATACTCTACGCTTAAAGGAAAGAAATCAATCCCTTCCCGCGGTTTGTCCGATGATGTCGCGGTACAAAGTACCGTAGTGTCGCCATACTGCATAAAAGCACAGCCGTTAGCCTGCTTTCCCACCCTGCCGATGTCAACGCGCAGCGTATGACCGGCAAGTTCCATGGTAAATGTTTTGTAATTGCTCATTATCTTCTCCTTTTCTTACTAAATCATCAGGAAGAAGATGTCGAAACTACTGACCCGTACACCGGTACTCCGCAAAAGCTCCTGCTATCCGCCGCTCCGTATCAAGAGCTGCTATAAGACTGCCGGTGGGCGCGTCAGTGGTCTCGATACCATCTTCTTACCTGAAACATTTCCATATAAAATCCTAATGACCGAATGGCCATAAAGCAAAAGGCGGAAAGCCCAAGCCGATTTGGCCACTCCTCCACCTCTTAACACGTAATGTCTATTTCCTGATCTGTAATCTTTCGATTAAGGTACGATATCTCTCAATATCCTTTTCTTTCAAGTAATTCAATAAGCCTCTTCTCTGACCGATCATCTTATGCATTCCTCGTGCCGAATGATAATCCTTGGAATTAGCCTTGAGATGCTGCGTCAGTTCCTGAATCCTAGCTGTAAGTATGGCAATCTGGACTTCCGGGGAACCGGTATCGCCCTCGCTTCTGGCATACTCATTCATAATTGCTGTTTTCTTTTCTTTTGATATCATGTTCTTCCTCCTGCTTTAAACCGCCCAATACCCGGACCAGGGTCGGAGTTTCCCGAATCTGCGTATTAGGTTGCTTTTATCAACTTAACTATAATACCATAACTCCTGTAATGTGTAAACAGGTTAAACTGAATTATTTTCCAAAATTATACTTAATGGCTACTGTTCACGGCCTATCCGAAGTGTATCAAACTACTCCGCGGCAACAACGTTCTGCCAACGTTTATGCCGTGAATAGTAACACTTAATGTCTCAGATCCTCAGACCATCCATATAGGGTAAAGCCTCAACACTCAATCATACAATATACTGACCATCTTAGCCGGCGTCCGGTAATTATAAGAAGAAATCCTGATCCCCGTCTTAGGACTGCTGGCATGGATGACCTGGCCGCCGCCGATATAGATCGCCACATGATTAATAGTTCCGCCTTTAGCGTAAAAAATCAGATCACCGGCCTTCAGTTCCGAAGCAGATATCTTCGTTCCGACACCGGACTGCGCTGACGATGTGCGCGGCAGGCTGACGCCATATTTCTTAAATACGCTTGACACAAAACCGGAGCAGTCGGCTCCATTGGTCAGGCTGGTTCCGCCCCACACATAGGGATTACCCAAAAACTGCTTGGCATATTGACATATATCGACCCGGATATCCGATACCCCTTCTCCGTATAAAAGCTCCGTCATGGTAATTGCCGTCGCCAGATCGGTCTTCACTTCAACATACTCCGCCGAAACAAAGACCTCCTCGTCATCCAGATACACTTCAACCCAGCCGTCATCGCGTACCGCTGAGACATCCATGATCTCTCCACGCGGAACCTGAGTAATGACTTCACAGTCGGTATTGGGCTGCTCCCTTACTTTAAGGGAATCGGTCTGGACAACGGCTATCTCAGTTGCCAGCTCCTGGCCTTTCTTCACGGCGCCAAAGCCCGTCAGGAGGTATTCCGACTTGACATAGCCTTCGACCTTTCCTGACCTTATATAATTCCACCCATTTTCTTCGCTGATGACTTCGCAAGCGGCATTTCTGGGCAGCTTGCCAACCAGCTTGCCTGATTCGTCCGCCGCTTTGCGGACATTCAGGTTGTTTTCCTCGGTATTGCAGATCCCCAGATTGGTATAGCCAAAAGTAGCGCCCTCCGCTTGTAAGGCCGCCTCCTTGTACTGCTCTTCGGTAAGTTCCGATTCAAATAAGGAATCAATACCGACCGGATCAATAATAGTTGCTATATCGCTACTGCTAGAATCCTCCAATACGCCTATCTCCGCGCCCTGTGCCTGCACTGCCGGCATCCCTGTCCATATTACGCCGCCGATACATAGAACGTAAAAAAATGTCTTCTTCACAATTGCCTCCGCTTTAGTTGTTACGAATATGTTACGATTGTTTTAATTATAATCAACCTCCGCCCGGCTGTCAAGCCTAAAATATACTTTTCCTTCCCCGATGTCTCTCTGAAGCTGCTCTTTCAGCGCCTCTGCCCCGGCGAATCTGACCTCCGGCCTTTTGTATTCCAGATACTCCACTTGTATCTCATGGCCATATAAATCCCCGGCAAAGCCATAAAGGTAAGTTTCGGCTCCTAACTCATGGCGGTCGCTCACCGTCGGCTTAAAGCCAACATTGGTAAGTCCTGGATAGCGGTTTGAGCCGACCGTGGTCACCGTATAATATACGCCGCAGGGGGGGAGTATCTTATCCGGCTCCGGAAGCAGATTTAACGTCGGCATCCCCAGCGTCCTTCCGATGCGCTCTCCCGCCACCACCGTTCCTGACATCCAGTAATGATGGCCAAGCAATTCCGCCGCTAACGGCAGATTTCCTTTATTTACCGCTTCCTTAATATAGGAAGAACTGATTTCCCTGTCACCGTACATAATCTTGCCGATCACATCGGCCTGGTAGCCATATAATGCCGCCGCATCCGTTAGCATCCGGGTATTGCCCTTACCGCCTCCCCCGAAGGTAAGATCTTCCCCGGCACAGATATAACTCATTTTCAGCCTGTCTGAGAGAATATCTTTTAAAAAACTATCCGCGGTCACTGACACGGTCTGGCTGTTCATCGGGTAATAGATCAATACATCGAAACCCATCTGCGCAAAGAGCATATTTTTTTCTGATCTCGTCAGCAATACTTTATTTTCACTCCAGCCAAAATATACTTCCGGAGCAGGATCAAAAGTAAAGACTACGCTCTTTAACCCGGTTTTTTTCTGGGCGATGAGTCGATGTAACAGTTCCTGATGTCCTCGGTGCATCCCGTCGAATTTGCCGACCGCTATGGCAGTCGGATCTTCCGATATGATTTTATCTGCTTCGCATATGATTTGCATATAGTGTTTATCTCCTTAAATGCTAACATAAAAACATTTTCACCGGACGAAAGCTTTTATGCGCTTTCTCATATCTGTATATTCCATAAAATTGCCCGTCATGGCTATAGACACGGACTTCGGCCTCCGCATCCGCTTCCGCCATGCCGTCCTGAGCCGGCCAGATGAGCCGTCGCACGGGAATCCGGTTGCCGTTCTGCAACAGGCTATGCTGTTCTTCCGGTACCGCTATCATGGGCAGATGGAGAAACATCGTGTCAATATCCCGGATTACTTCCTGGATCCGGTCCTCCGCTGCCAAACCCGCCAACTGATCTAAAGTGTAAGCATCTTCAACAGTGAAATCGCCTGAGCGGATCCGCTTCAGATAAGTCATTACTGCGCCGCACCCAAGCTTTTCGCCGATATCATGACAAAGCGTCCTGATATATGTTCCTTTGGAACACCGGACCCGGATCCTTGCTTCGGGCAGATCAAGCGACAAGATGTCTATTCCTTTAATCTCGACCCTTCTGGCCGGGCGTTCTACTTCCTGTCCGGCACGCGCCGATTCATAAAGCCGTTTTCCGTTTATCTTAATAGCTGAATACATCGGCGGGAGCTGGTAATAATCACCGCTAAATGAGTAAATCACCCCTGTCAGTTCTGCTTCCGTTGCCGTCACGGCCTTTTTGGCCAGCACTTTGCCGGAAACATCCTGCGTATCCGTAGTGATCCCCAGCCGGAAAGCAGCTTCATATTCCTTCTCTTTGTCGGTAAGCAGGTCGCACAGTTTGGTGCCGCACCCCAGACAGACAGGAAGAACCCCCACCGCATCCGGATCAAGGGTTCCTGTATGGCCGATCTTTTTCTGTTTTAAGATGCCTCGTAGCTTGGCCACCACGTCAAATGACGTAAACCCTGCTTCCTTGTAAACATTTATAATCCCGTGATACATCTTCTCTCCATATTGTACTGCTGATGACTATTTTCCTACGTCAGCCAGCTGTTTCTCGATATGATAAGATAAATTATTGGCAATATCGTGAAAGGTCCCGCTCATATTGACACCGGCTGCCCGCACGTGGCCGCCGCCGCCAAAATATGCCGCAATCATCGCCACATCCACCAACCCTTTGGAACGTAGGCTGACCTTATACTCCAAAGTACCTGTCTGAACCATAAAAATAGCACATTCCACGCCTTTGGTTATCAATAACTGGTTAACAATCCCCTCCATATCATAGGCGGCCGCCCCATAAAAATCGATGGTCTTCTTATCAAGCACACTGGCTATACATCTCCCCTTCATAAACAGAATACTTTCCAAAACCGCCCTAGCCATAATCTGATTCTGTATGTATGTCCTTTCATAGAAAGTATCTATAATCATCTGGGGAAAATCAAAAGGAAATCTTAGCAGCTCGGCCGCTATCTCCAGTGTCCGCGGGGACGTGTTCGAATACTGAAATACCCCCGTATCATGTATGATCCCTATGTAAAATGCCTTGGCAATCGTCACATCAAAGTTACCGATATCATCAATACATTCATAGAGCACTTCACAGGTGGAACCCACGCCCGGCTCAATAATATTGACATCGCCGCAGCCGCTGTTACTGATATGATGATCTATATTGACCCTTTTTCTGGCCCGGTCATAGTACTTTTCCGCTTCTCCCATCCGTTCTTTCACCGTATCTAAGGCGAAAAACACATCATAACAATCCACTGCCGCCGTAAAATCCGACTGGATCGCCGAAATGCCGTCCAGACAGTCAAAAATATCGGCGGGCTTCTCCAGAAACGCATCCACTTTAGCCTCCGGAAGCATTTTCTTCAAATAACGGTATAAACCTACGACCGCACCCACACAATCCCCATCCGGCCTGATATGGCCGCTGATACCGATTGTCCCGGCTCCGGCCGTTAACTCCAAAATCTTATTATTATATTTCACCTTAGCTCCCATGTATCGCCGCCCATATCTTAGCGTAAATCACGCTGATACAAACTGACTTTATATTAGTCATGAAGATTTTCATCTTTTGTGTCTTTATTAACGTCATCAATCAATTTTGACATGGCGACACCATATGCTATCGACTGATCCAAAATAAAGCGCAGCTCCGGTGTATGCCGCAGATTAACCTTATGTGCCAGCTGGCTGCGGATAAAGCCTTCCGCGCTTTTTAGTCCGGCTAAAGTGTCAGCCTGCTCTTGCTCATCGCCCAAAACACTGATCCAGGCTTTGCAGCTCTTCAGATCCGGTGCCACTTCCACGCCTGTCACACTGGTCATGAGATGGATCCGCGGGTCTTTCATATCCCCCCGGATAATCTCCGCCAGCGCTCTTTGTACTTCCCCGTTGATACGGGTACTCTTCATACTGTTCTTTCTCATTATTATACTCCATGTCCGCTATTAAACAGATGCATATCTTTCAATTGTAAACTGTTCACTTAGCGCGGAACCTCCACCATCGTATACGCCTCCACGACATCCAGCTCCTGCACCTGATCAAACCCTTCAAAGACCAGTCCGCACTCATACCCGGCTTTTACCTCTTTAACATCATCCTTAAACCGCTTAAGTGACGCCAGCGCACCTTCAAAGATCTGACTGCCGTCCCTGCTGATCCGCACCTTGCAGTTTCTCGTAAATACCCCGTCCAGGACATAAGATCCGGCAATATTCCCGATGGCCGACGCTTTAAATATCTGCCTGATCTCCGCATGACCAAGAACCTTTTCCTCAAAAATAGGATCCAGCATGCCTTTCATAGCCGCCTCAATATCCTCGATTGCCTGATAAATCACCTTATAAAGCCGGATATCCACACCTTCCTGTTCGGCACTGGCCTTAGCCGTCGCATCAGGACGCACGTTAAATCCGATAATAATCGCCGAAGAAGTACTGGCCAGCGACACATCCGATTCATTGATCGCTCCTACGCCGCCATGAATACACTTAACCACAACCTCCTCATTAGAGAGCTTCAGCAGGCTTTGTTTGACCGCTTCCACGCTGCCCTGCACATCGGCTTTGACAATAATATTAAGTTCTTTGAGATTACCGGCCTGAATCTTGGTAAATAGATCGTCCAGCGACATCTTGGATTTAGTATCTTCCAACATCCGGACTTTATTCTGAGCCTGGTAGGTTTCGGCATAGTTTTTCGCGGTCTTATCATTTTCATGGGCAATGAATATCTCACCGGCACTGGGCACATCTGAAAGCCCCAATATCTCCACCGGGGTAGAAGGAATCGCCTCCTTGACCCGCCGTCCTTTATCATCTACCATGGCTCTTACTTTACCATGGCTGGAACCCGCCGATATAAAGTCGCCGACATGAAGGGTACCTTTTTGTACCAGCACGGTCGCGACCGGTCCCCGGCCTTTATCTAATTCCGCTTCGATCACCAGCCCGCGGGCCTGACGGTTCGGATTGGCTTTCAGTTCCATGATCTCGGCAGTCAGCAGGATCGTTTCCAGCAGGCTTTCCAGACCTTCCCCGGTCTTGGCCGATACCGGCACATATTCCGTCGTTCCGCCCCAGTCGGCCGGAATCAGTTCATATTCCGTCATTTCCTGTTTTACCCTGTCCATATTGGCACTGGGTTTGTCAATCTTATTTACGGCAACAATGATTTCGATGCCGGCTGCTTTGGCATGGCTGATGGCTTCTACCGTCTGCGGCATCACTCCGTCGTCTGCCGCCACGACCAAAATAGCAATGTCGGTGGCATTGGCACCACGCATACGCATCGCTGTAAATGCTTCATGCCCGGGTGTATCCAAGAAGGTGATCTTCTGGTCATGGATCGTTACCGTATAGGCTCCGATATGCTGGGTGATACCGCCGGACTCCTTCTCCGTCACATGTGTCTTGCGGATCGCATCTAACAGAGAGGTCTTACCGTGGTCAACATGCCCCATTACACAGATGATGGGAGCCCGTTTAACCAGTTCTCCTTCGATTTCTTCTTCTTCTTTCAGCAGTTCTTCGATAATATCTACTTTTACCTCCCGTTCACAGATAATGTCGTATTCAATAGCGATGTTTTCCGCTTCTTCATAAGTAAGTTCCGTATTCACGTTCACAACTTTGCCTTGTAAAAACAGCTTTTTGACAATCACCGACGGCTGGATTTTCATCTTATCAGCCAGTTCTTTAATGATCAGTGATTCAGGAAGGACGATTACTTTGATCTGTTCTTCCTGTACATCCGCCGCTTTTTTCTCCGGCTTGATAAAAGCACCTACTTTCCGTTTGGCACCTGTCTTGTTCTTTTCTTCATAAGCAAAATCTTTACGTGATCGTTTATCTTTCTCCTGACTTATCCGGCGTTTTTCTTCTTCACGGTGCTTGGAGCCGTCTTTTCCCACACTATCCGGAACCGGTCCTTTACCTCCTGCCGCACGGCCAAATCGATTGTCCGGCCTTTCATTGCCTTTCTCAAAACGGCCGTCACTGCCAGCAGGCCGGCTGCCACCCGGATGATAGCCGCCAGGACGGCGATCATTTTGATACCCGCCACCGCCCGGCCGATTACCGCCCTCGGGTCTTCTTGCATAATCCGGACGATTACCGCCCTCGAATCTTCTTCCGTCACCGGGACGGGCCGGCCGATCCCCTTGCGGGCCGCCGCTTCTTTGCTGGAATGTTCGTTCACCTCTATTTGTCCTCGCATCTTGATTACGGTTCTGATCGCTGCTTCCCTGCGGATAACGTCTGCCTTGCTGCGCATCCTTCCGATATGCTGGAGCTGTCCGGTTTTCTCCATGAGCTGACTGGCCTTGGGATGTCTGGCCATAGGGAGCATGACCTTGGGCTACACGACCGTGGGTTTGTTGACCATAGGCTGACTGGCCACGGGCTTGCTGGCCATGGGCTTGCTGGCCACGGGCTTGCTGGCCATAGGCTTGCTGGCCTTGGCCTTGCTGGCCATGGACTTGCTGACCATGAGCTTGCTGACCTTGGCCTTGCTGACCATGAGCTTGCTGGCCATGGGCTTGCTGGCCTTGGCCTTGCTGACCATGAGCTTGCTGGCCATGGCCTTGCTGGCCTTGGCCTTGCTGACCATGGGCTTGCTGGCCTTGGCCTTGCTGGCCTTGGCCTTGCTGACCATGGGCTTGCTGGCCTTGGCCTTGCTGGCCATGGGCTTGCTGGCCATGGGCTTGCTGACCATGGGCTTGCTGACCATGATCATCCGGTCTCCTTATGGCATCCTCGTTTCTCGAAACGGTTGCTTCCGCAATGGAAACCTGAGGCTCATTTTGCAGTGTCTCTGGTGTTAAGGATTCCTGAACTTCCGGCCCTTTTTTTACGTTGGGTTTGTTCAGTTTATTGCCCGGCCGCCGATCCGGCTGCGTCATCTCAGGCATAGAAGGAGCCGTTATCGGCCTGATAATCTTATGCGGAACCTCTTGCATCCGGCCGCCTTGATTCCTTCCATTATTAGTGTGGTTGGATGACCGGTTCCCGTTATTGCCGCTTCCGCTGTGATAGGCCTGGCCTCCGTCCGTCCGGTTGGCTCTCCCGGAACGTTGTCCGGATATGTTGCTGTTCTGTGGATTACTTACAAAAATAATCTTTTTCTTTTTTTTCGGTGCTTCTTCCGCTCTGACTTCAGAAGTCCGCTTATCCGCATTATCTGCTTTTGCTTCGGAAGGCTTTGCCACTGATGCCAGACTGGCTTCGGGACCCGGACTGGCTATAACGGCCGGCTTTGCCGCGGGCTGACTAACCATTGTTGTCGACTTGGCCGCGGAGGCCGGATTGGCCGGTTGCAAAGCAGCAAACTTTTTCCTCACCATTTCCGCCGTGTCATCTTCAATGGTGCTCTGCGCGACTTTTGCATCTATTCCTTTATCCTGTAAAAAAGCAAGAATTTCTTTGCTTTGTTTATCTAACTCCTTGGCCAGTTCATGTATTTTTATTTTAGCCATTCTTTACTACCTCCGTCTCATTGTTCGATATTTCTTCCAAATGCTGTACTGCTTTGAGGCAACACTGGTTGTGAATGCTACATACCGTTAAAGCGGGATTTCACTGCTCCAGCAGTTTCCGGATAGATCCGGCAAATCCTTCATCAACAACTGCCAGTGAAGCCCGTGGCTCTTTTCCCATGGAATGTCCCAGTTCTTCTTTCGTTCCGAACAAGTACATGGGTACCTGATAAAATTCACACTTATTGCGGAACAGTTTCTGGGTATTGTCCGAAGCCTCGGCACTGACCAGTACCAATGCCGCTGATCCGGATTTGATTGCCCTTTCGGTCATAAATTCACCGCTGACCACATTCCTTGATCTGGTTGCCAGCCCTAACAGGGAAAAAATCTTATTTTTCTCCACTTTTGTCGAACTCCTTTTCTAAGCCGTCATATACTTCACTTGGAATACTCATCTTGAAAGACCGCTCAAGTCCTTTATTCTTCCTGGCCTTCTTAATACACTCTCCGGAGATACAAAGGTAGGCTCCTCTTCCATTCATTTTACCCGTTACATCCAGTACAATGCTGCCGTCATTGCTTTTAAGGACTCGCATCATTTCCTTTTTGCCCTTCATGGCACCGCATCCGACACATTGCCGCATAGGGATTTTCTTTGCCATATGCTGTTTCCCTTCTGCCGCTTCCGACTGTTTTGTATTTATTATTCTGCAGTCTGACTGCTTTCTGTCAAATCTTCCATTGCTTCCCCCTCTTCCGCATTTTCGTCATGCCAATCATTCTCGTCATATTCCTCGTTCCCGTCATAATCATTGTTTAACTCCCCGCCTTCGTCATAATCCTCAGCATATTCACCGTCTTCGATGTATTCGCCGTCTTCAGCGTACTCGCCGTCTTCATCATACTCATCATATTCATCTATATAATCTTCATAACGGAAGCCAGGAGCATCTTTGGCTTGGGATTCGCTTTTTATGTCGATCTTATATCCGGTCAGGCGGGCTGCCAAGCGGGCATTCTGTCCTTCTTTGCCGATTGCCAGCGACAGCTGATAATCCGGAACTACTACTTTAGCCATTTTTTCATCAGGATCGGCAAAAACCGCAACAATTTTAGCTGGTGAAAGCGCATTCTGAATTAAGTTACCGGGATTCTCATCCCAATTAATTATATCTATTTTTTCACCGCGGAGCTCTTCCACTACCGTGCTGACTCTTGAGCCGTTCATGCCGACACAGGCTCCGACGGCATCCACGTTGGGGTTATGTGACCATACGGCCATCTTCGTCCGGCTGCCGGGTTCACGGGCAATACTCTTAACCTCCACGACACCGTCCCTGATTTCCGTCACTTCTGACTCAAACAGGCGCTTCACCAGTTCTGGATGAGTCCTGCTTACCAGTATCCGGGGGCCTTTTGAGGTATTCTTAACTTCAAGGACATAAACCTTGATACGTTCCGTTGGCTTGAAAAACTCACTTTTTACCTGCTCGCTTTCATTTAAAAGGGCATCGGTCTTTCCTAGGTTGATACTGATATTCCTACCGATATAGCGCTGCACGACGCCGGTTACGATGTCTTTTTCTTTTTCATAAAACTGGTTGAAAATGACGCTTCTTTCTTCTTCTCTTATTTTCTGTAAAATAACGTTTTTCGCATTCTGCGTTGCTATCCTGCCAAATTCCTTGGACTTGATCTCAATCCGTATCTTATCGCCGATCTGCGCCTCTGGCATGATTTCCCTGGCTTCTTCCAGGGTAATCTGGGTAATTGTATCTTCTACGTCTTCCGTCACTTCTTTTTCCGCATAACATAAGAAATCACAAGTCTCACGGTCAATTTCCACCTTGACATGGTCTGACTTGCCAAAATGGTTCTTGCAGGCCGTGATCAGCGAATTTTCAATCGCTTCAAACAAAGTATCTTTACTGATTTCCTTTTCTTTCTCCAGAATATCCAGAGCCTCCATTAATTCCTTGTTCATCGTTATACCCATGCATATCCTAAGCGAGCTTAGGGACAAGCTTTCGCTTGTCATACTGCTAAAATAAGTAAGCTGAAAGAATCGATATGCTGCATGGCTCCTCCACTTTTATTTTCTTTCAGCCTATTAAAAATCAAATGCCAGCCTGACCGATGCAATATCGGCTCTTGCAAAGGTAATATCTGCCCCCTGCGCTTCAATCGTCACCTTATCCTTGTCAAAACTTTTCAGGATACCCGAGAATTCTTTTACCTTGTCTATCGCCTTATAGGTCTTAATTTCCACTTCTTCCCCTAGACTCCCGGCCAGATGCCTGTCTTTACGGAGCAGCCTTCCTAGGCCGGGACTGCTGACTTCTAAGATATAGGCATCATCGATAAAATCATTTTGGTCTAAGGCATCGGAAAGGGCACGGCTCACTGTTTCACAGTCATGGATGGTCACGCCGCCTTGTTTGTCAATGTAGACGCGCAGATAATAATTGCTGCCTTCCCTGACAAACTCAATATCATAAATCTCGACCGGCATCCTGCCGCCGGTGCTGTCTTCTTCCGCCGGACGGGAGTCATTATTTATATTACGTAATACAGGGATCAGGAGCTCCTCTGTTTTTGCTTCATAGGTTTTCGCTCTTGACATAGCCGTCCTTTCTTCTGCCCCTAAAAAAAGTGAACCGGCAGGTTCACTTTAATCGTAATCATTTTTAATTCTATTGTATTTTACTACTTAATTACTGTAATTGCAAGCATTATTTTAAGTTATTTATGAATTAATCAGGGTTTTAATCAGGAACCCGGAAGTTTGACAGCTAAATACCCTCAAAAGTACTTGCAGGCCGCATATAGCCTGTATTTTTTTGTCAAATTTTTAAAAATATATGTAGCTATTTG
>QMCD01000077.1_pt1 | contig 67367 bp, 61 predicted proteins | sample 1821841 | NCBI WGS metagenome assembly QMCD01 (sample SAMN01991225, study PRJNA193472) | Termite gut metagenome, whole genome shotgun sequencing project. | isolation source: worker | host: Macrotermes natalensis
ACGTCTTCCGGGTTGGGGCGAGAAGAACCTCCTGATCATTTACACCGACCCCGACCGACCCCGCCAGAACGATCCTTTTCTGCGCGACCTGCTCGAGAACCGGCGCTGCGAAGGGCCCAACCTCGAACCGATCTGGGTCACGAACCTCCACGACGCCCCGCTCATTTCGCATGAGATGGCGCGGCTGATGAGTCTCAAGCGTTTCGCCAAGCACCGGGCCCGGCTGCTGGTGGATCGGAACGGATTGCTGCGCGAGACGTGGGGGTTGGAGGATTGCAACAACAAACTCGTGTTGGTCGTCGTGTCGAAAGATTGCAAGCTGGTCTATCTGCACAAAGGAGTGCTCTCCGCCGAACAGATCGCCGAATTCCACCGCGTCATACAAACACACCTCTAACTCATGCGTCGGCCGCTTCTCATCCTGTTCCTTGCGTTGTCGCTCTGCGGTGTGACACGCGGGCAGGCGCTGCTCGTCGGCCGCGACACACTGCAATATCGCTATACGCCGATCGTTGCACCCCCCGATTCGTTGGAAGTGCGGCAGAAAACTTTTGCCGAAAAGCTCAGCGATTACCTCGCGGGACCACTCTACGACCGCACGTTCGAGAAGAAGATCGATGTGCTGAAAGTGTATGTTTTTACACCGGAGGAGGTGGTGCAACAGGAGATTGCCCTGTATAAAGTGGCCCACAACAAAGATGTTGAGAAGTTGGTGCGGGAACAGCATGTGCGGATACTGGAGGTGGAAGACGACTGCATCGTCCTGGAAAAGACCGGTTATACGAATGAAACGCAAGCGCTTTTTGAGCTGTTGAAGCCTTACGGGGTTTTTCAGTTTGTCCGTTCGGGTACGGTGGCGGTGAGCCGGTACAACAAAGAGTTGTTGGAAGAGTATATTTAAGAGTCTGTTTAAAAATCATAAAAACGAATCAGTATGGCAAAGATCAATTTCGGAGGGACGGAGGAGAATGTGGTGACCCGGGAGGAGTTCCCGTTGGCCCAGGCATTGGAGACTTTAAAAGAGGAGACTATCGCCGTGATCGGCTACGGGGTGCAAGGCCCCGGACAGTCCCTGAACCTGAAAGACAACGGTTTCCGGGTGATTGTGGGGCAGCGCAAGAATAGCAAAAGCTGGGACAAGGCGGTGGCGGACGGCTGGGTGCCGGGCAAAGACCTGTTTGAGATTGAGGAGGCGGCCCAACGCGGCACTATTGTGCAATTTTTGCTGTCGGACGCCGGGCAGATCGCGGCGTGGCCCGTTGTTAAGAAACACCTGACCCCGGGGAAGGCACTTTATTTTTCGCACGGGTTCGGCATTACGTACAAAGAGCGGACGGGGATTGTGCCGCCTGCGGATGTGGATGTGATCCTGATTGCGCCGAAGGGTTCCGGGACCAGCTTGCGGCGGATGTTCCTGCAGGGGCGCGGCCTGAATTCCAGTTACGCTGTGTTTCAGGATGCGACGGGAAGGGCCCGGGAACGGGTGGTGGCGTTGGGGATCGGGGTCGGCTCCGGTTATCTGTTTGAAACGACGTTTAAAAAGGAGGTGTACTCGGACCTGACGGGGGAGCGAGGCACCCTGATGGGGGCGATACAGGGCATTTTTGCCGCCCAGTACGAGACCCTGCGGGCCAACGGGCACTCCCCTTCGGAAGCCTTTAACGAGACGGTGGAGGAGCTGACCCAGAGCCTGATGCCGTTGGTTTCCGAAAACGGCATGGACTGGATGTACGCCAACTGCTCCACGACGGCGCAACGGGGGGCGCTGGACTGGTGGATGAAATTCCGGGATGCTACCCGCCCTGTGTTCCAGGAACTTTATCGGGAGGTGGCGAACGGCAACGAAGCGCAGCGTTCTATTGACGCCAACAGCCGTCCGGATTACCGGGAGAAGTTGGAGGAGGAGCTGGAGGAGATGCGCCGTTCGGAACTGTGGCAGGCGGGGGCGGCGGTCCGGAAATTGCGTCCGGAAAACAACTGAATGTTCCCAAGATTGTTTACCTTTGGAAGGTTGAAATTACCATCTTATGGCAACAACTCGCTCGACCTCAAAACCTAAATCCTCCACGTGGGGCAACAAATGGACAATTGAAAAGTTGGACGCGTTCAAAAAGTATGTGAATGCGTATCTGACAATCATGGAGACAAACAAAAAGAAATACGGATGGAAAACACTGTATTTTGACGGCTTTGCGGGAAGCGGGGATTTAAATAAGCGGGGAAACGATAATACTGAAACTGACAGCACAGTTTCGTTCTTAAATCTGGATATAGAGGAGACGGGAACACAAGTGTACAAAGGTGCTGCCGAGCGGGTGCTTAATCTCACACACAAATTCGACTATTATTATTTTGTCGATTTGAACAAAGAGTCTCTCGACCGGCTGGAAGAAAAGTTGAGGACCTTTGATATGGGGCCGAAACTCCAATTCAGGCCTGGTGATGCAAATGTGTGGATTAAGGAGTTGGCAGCAGCTCTCAAGAAGGACACAAAATTGAAGGCACTTGTATTGCTCGATCCGTTTGGGATGCAGATCAATTGGGAGAGCATCGAACTTCTGAAAGATACAGCATCCGATGTGTGGATTTTAGTTCCTTCCGGAGTTATTATTAATCGGTTATTGGATAAGAAGGCGGGGCTTCCGTATATCAACAAACTCTGTTCATTCTTCGGTATGACGGAAGAGGAGATCAGGAAAGAATTTTACGACAAAAAAGTTAACCCTACTCTCTTCGGGGAAGAAACGATAACTGAAAAGAAATCGGATCCGATTAAGCTGATTACAGACTTGTACATTAAGAGGCTAACCGGTATTTGGAAACACGTTACACCAAAGCCTCTCGTAATGAAAAACACAAAGAATGTTCCCATTTTCCACTTTGTGTTTGCTTCGAATAAGCCGGCTGGTTTGAAAATTGCGAAAGACATCATCGGGAAAGATTAATTATGAAAACAACAAAAATAGAGTGGACGGACAAGACGTGGAATCCCGTAACCGGCTGTTCTAAGATCTCCGCCGGTTGCGCAAATTGTTACGCTGAGGTTATGGCCCGTCGGCTCCAAGCTATGGGGCAGGAAAAATACAAAAATGGATTCGGGGTTACGTTGCATTATAATGTCCTCTGCGAGCCGCTCCACTGGAAAAAGCCCCATACCATTTTCGTTTGTTCCATGAGCGACCTGTTCCATGACAGCGTTCCGTTTTCATTCGTGGATGAGGTTATGAACGTTATCGAATCCACACCCCGGCATAACTATCAAATACTCACGAAACGTGCCGAGCGGATGGAGCAGTATTTTGAGTCGAGGCGTGTACCTACAAATGCGTGGCTTGGAGTGACTGTGGATGTGAGAAATTCAAAAAGCCGCATCGATCACCTGCGCAACCTCGATGCCACCATTAAATTTCTTTCGTGCGAGCCTCTGTTGGAGGATTTGGGCGAGATGAATTTGCATGGAATAGACTGGGCTATCGTAGGCGGCGAGAGTGGTTTGAAAGCTCGCCCAATGAAAGAAGAGTGGGTGCTGTCGATAATGCGTCAGGTCGAAGAACAGAATTTGCTATTCTTTTTCAAACAATGGGGAACTTGGGGAAGCGACGGAATCAAGCGCAACAAGAAACTTAACGGCAAAAGATTAAACGGGCAAATCTATCAATCGATGCCGAGCATCGATGTTTCTTTAAATTTGGGCATCAATGAAATTAGATAAAACAGTCCGTACATATGGAAGATAAGTTATTCATTTACAATACCCTGACGCGCCGCAAGGAGGAGTTCCAGGCGCTTAACCCGCCTTTTGCGGGGTTGTATGTCTGCGGCCCGACGGTGTACGGGGACGCCCACCTGGGACACGCCCGCCCCGCCGTTACGTTTGATGTGCTGTTCCGCTACCTGACCTGGTTGGGGTACCGGGTGCGGTATGTCCGGAACATCACCGATGTGGGGCACCTAACCAATGACAGCGACGACGGCGAGGACAAGATCGCCAAAAAGGCTCAATTGGAGCGGTTGGAACCGATGGAGTTGGTGCAGCTTTACTCCAACCGGTTTCACAAAAACATGGAGCAGCTCAATACGCTTTCTCCGAGCATTGAACCGTTGGCTTCCGGGCATATTATTGAACAGCAGGCGTTGGTGAAGAGGATTTTGGACAACGGGTTTGCTTACGAGAGCAACGGAAGCATTTATTTTGATGTGGAGGCGTACAACCGGGTGCACGAATACGGGAAACTTTCCGGGCGGAAGGTTGAAGAGTTGTTTGCCAATACCCGCCGGCTGGACGGGCAGGAGGAGAAACGGAACCCGTTTGATTTCGCCCTCTGGAAAAAAGCCTCCCCGGAACACATTATGCGGTGGCCGTCGCCCTGGGGAGAGGGGTTTCCCGGCTGGCACTTAGAGTGCTCCTGCATGAGCCAGAAGTATTTGGGGGATACCTTTGATATACACGGAGGCGGGCTGGACCTGCAGTTCCCGCACCACGAATGTGAAATTGCGCAGAGTACGGCCGCTTACGGGCACGAAGCGGTCCGGTACTGGATGCACAACAATATGATCACGATCAACGGCCAGAAGATGGGGAAGTCGTTGGGGAATTTCATCACGCTCGATCAGTTGTTTTCCGGCGAAAACGACGTACTGGAGCAGGCGTACTCCCCCATGACCGTGCGTTTTTTTATCCTGCAGGCGCACTACCGCAGCCCGCTTGATTTCTCGAACGAAGCCCTGAAAGCGGCCGAAAAGGGGTATGAGCGGCTGATGAACGCCGTGGGGGCATTGGAGCAGTTGAAACCCGGGAATCAAAATACGGTGGATACGGAGGCCCTTGCCGCCCGGTGCAGCGAGGCGATGAACGACGACCTGAATACTCCGATCCTGATCTCCCAACTCTTTGAAGGGGTCCGGATCATCAACTCGATTGCCGCGGGGAGCGAACAGATCGACGCAGAACACCTGGAAGCGCTGAAGACCCTCTTTCGCAGTTTTGTATTTGATATTTTGGGATTGGCCGAAGCCGGAGAGGCTGCCGGGAAAGAGCGGGAAGCCCTCGGAAAGGTGTTGGACATGGTGATGGCCATCCGTTCCGAAGCTAAGCGCAACAAGGAGTGGGCCGTATCGGACCGGATCCGGGACGAACTGAAAAACGCCGGCATTGCCGTAAAAGATACCAAAGAGGGGTATGAGTGGGAGATTGAATAGAAGCGGCGGCCTGTTGACTTGCCTGTTGGTTTGGTGGCTGCCTTTGTTGCCGGTTGCCTGCGGGAACGGCAAACCGAAGCAGGCGGCCAACAGCGCTTTGCCCGTTGAGAGTCCCAAGCAGGTGAAGCCGGTCCGGATCACGGCGCCCGAAAGGAGTGCCCGGGCGGTGTGGCACGGGCCGCTGGAGGTGGCTTTTGAAAACAGTGGGGGGACGCCGATGGATTCCGCCCGGGTTTACCTGAACGGGGCGTTGCTCCACACAATGGGCAAGGAGGTGAAGCGCTGCACGGTGACTGTGCCGGAAACAAAGATCGGGAGCGGGGCCCTCCGGATCGAGATGTTCTACCCCGGGAGGCAACCGTCTGTTGTTTCGCAACCGGTGATGGTGGTGCCGGACAAAGCTCCTGTCCGGTACGGGTACGAGGTTGTCAATAAGTTTCCGCACGATCCGAAAGCGTATACCCAGGGGTTGTTCTACTTGGACGGTTTTCTGTACGAGGGTACCGGACAGTACGGAGCGTCCGGCATCCGCAAAACGGAGCTGCGGAGCGGTAAAGTGCTCAACAGCCTCAGCATCGATCCGAAACTGTTCGGGGAGGGGATTGCGGCGTTGCACGGCAAGATCTATCAGTTGACCTGGACCTCCGGAAAGGGGTTTGTGTATGACCTGAATACTTTTTCGCCGGAGGCGACTTTTACTTACCAGACGCAGGGATGGGGGTTGGCGACGTATAACGACGGCTTGCTCCTGAGCGATGGTTCCCACCGGCTGTATCGCATCAATCCCGCCGGTTTCGGGGTGACCGGGACAACGGAGGTCTGCGACCACAACGGCCCGGTGGCCAATTTGAATGAATTGGAGGTGATTGAGGGTTTGGTTTGGGCCAATGTCTGGATGAGCGACCGGATTGTGCTGATCGATCCGGAGAGCGGGGTGGTGAAAGCGGACCTGGACCTGAGCGGTATCCTGACCGCTGCCGAGCGTCGCCGATTGGATGATAGCGACGATGTGTTGAACGGCATTGCCTGGAACCCGGAGACGGGAACGGTTTTCGTTACCGGGAAACGGTGGCCTTATTTGTTTGAGATCAAAGTAAATACCCGCTGAAATGGCTGATGTGAAGATTGAACCTTCGTGGAAGGAGTTGTTGAAGGAGGAGTTTGAAAAACCTTATTTTTCCGAACTGATCGCTTTTGTGCGGAGCGAGTACGCTTTCCGTCCGGTATTTCCTCCGGGGAAGCGGATCTTTAACGCTTTTGACCGCTGCCCGGTGGAGAAAACCAAAGTGGTGATTCTGGGGCAGGATCCTTATCACGGCCCCGGACAGGCCCACGGGCTCTGTTTTTCGGTCCCGGAGGGGGTGCCGCAACCCCCTTCGCTGCAAAATATCTTTAAGGAGATCGAGTCTGATCTGGGGCTTCCGGTCCCTGTTTCGGGTAATTTGGAGCGGTGGGCGGAGCAGGGGGTGCTTTTGCTGAACGCTACGTTGACGGTGCGGGCGCATCAGGCGGGTTCGCATCAGGACAAAGGGTGGGAGACGTTTACCAATGCGGTGATCCGGGAGTTGACGGCCCGGAAAAGTAATCTGGTTTTTTTGTTGTGGGGTTCGTATGCGCAACGGAAAGGCGCTTATATTGATACGCAGCGGAATTTGGTGTTGAAGTGTGTGCATCCCTCTCCCCTCTCTGCCAACCGGGGCGGGTGGTTCGGCAACCGTCAGTTTAGCCGCGCCAATCAGTACCTGCGCGAGCACGGTTTGGAGGAGATCCGGTGGTAAAGCAGCCTATTCGCCAAATGCCTTCCTGACGGAAAGCGGGAATGGTTTGCCGTTTGGCCGCATTGGTTGTTGCGGAGGCGTTTAAAGCGTTTTGCTTAATGTAGTCCGAGAGTTTTACAATTTCGCTGCCCCGTAAATAGGCAAGCCGCTTGTGGAATGATTCGGAGAGTGCCAAGTAGAGGTAATCGGAAAATTTATCCGGCTTGTGCTTGTCGCGCCATTCGTCAAAGATCGGGTAGTATTCTTCTCTTTTTCCCTTGTTCCGGATAATCACGGGCGGATAGCCCAAGGCGGCTAATTGCAGGTTGATGATCAGGCGCCCCATTCGTCCGTTGCCGTCGCAAAAGGGGTGTATGGTTTCAAATTGTAAATGAAACTCGGCGATCTTTTCCAAAAAATAGTTATCGTTACTGTTGTATTGGTGTATACTGTCTTCGAGCATGGATTTTACCCATTCAGGCGCAGGCGCAATGTGCCAACCTACGCGCACGTATTCGCCGGAGCGACGGATACGCCCAGCATAATCGTCGTTTATACCGCCGAGCAGCATTTGGTGCAAGAGTTCAAAGTTTTCGACCGAAAGTTCGTAGTTCGGGCGTGTCCAAAGATATTTTATTACACGCGCCAGGTTGGTGGCCTCGTATGTTTCGCGCAACGAAACATCGCGCATCAATGCCTGTGCCAACAGGATTTTTTCGGTTTCCTTGAGCGTAAGCGTGGAGTTTTCAATGGCATTGGAGTTATAGACCATTTCGGGCAGTTCCGATTCGGCTATCATTTTCAGTAAATCGTCGTGTGAAGCGCGCAGTTGTTCGTACTCCAATTTCAATTTGCCCAGGTTCTCTTTTTTGGTTTGCGTAAGCATAAGAGTCTGTTTAAAAATACAGGTATTGTCCGGCAGCAAAGTTAGGAAATAATCTTTATTTTTCCGTGAATAAATGTGTGTTTTTGATTTTAATTCACTGAAATAGTTTAAATATCCGTGAATGAATAGGTGTTTTTGGCTTTAATTCACGATTTTTTCTATTGTGTACGAAGGGGAAAAGATGTGCGGCTTTCCGGAGTTATTTTGTATTTTTGAGGGATTTTACAGGTTCATTACAGTGCGAAAACAATCTATTTACAACAAAAATAACGATTATGGTTCATTACAAAGATCTGGGATTAGTGAACAGCCGGGAGCTGTTTAAAAAGGCGATGGCCGGCAAGTACGCCATTGCCGCTTTTAATTTCAACAACATGGAGCAGATGCAGGCGATTGTGGCCGCTTCGGTGGAGTGTAAATCGCCGGTGATCCTGCAGGTGTCCAGCGGCGCCCGCAAATACGCCAACCAGACCCTGTTGCGCTACATGGCGCAGGGGGCCGTGGAGTATGCCAAAGAGCTCGGACTCTCCGTGCCGATTGTGTTGCATCTGGACCACGGAGATACGTTTGAACTTTGCAAAAGCTGTATCGATATGGGCTTCTCTTCCGTGATGATCGACGGCTCCCACCACTCTTACGAAGAGAACGTCGCCCTGACCAAAAAGGTGGTGGAGTACGCCCACCGATTCGATGTGACCGTGGAGGGGGAACTCGGCGTGTTGGCCGGTGTGGAAGACGAGGTTTCGGCCGAACACCACACTTATACCCGTCCGGAAGAGGTGGAGGATTTTGTCAGCAAAACCGGTGTGGATTCGTTGGCGATCTCTATCGGGACTTCCCACGGAGCGAATAAGTTCAAGCCCGAGCAGTGCACCCGCAACGCAGAGGGTGTACTGGTACCGCCCCCGCTCCGTTTCGATATTCTGGAGGAGATCGAAAAGCGGATCCCTGGATTTCCGATCGTGCTGCACGGCGCCTCTTCGGTCCCGCAGGACAAAGTGGCCATCATCAACAAATACGGTGGTGCGTTGAAAGACGCCATCGGTATTCCGGAAGAGCAGTTGCGGAAAGCCGCTAAGTCGGCCGTTTGTAAGATCAACATCGATTCCGACGGCCGTTTGGCCATGACGGCGGCTATACGGGAGGTGTTCGCCCTGCAGCCGGCGGAATTCGATCCCCGGAAATATTTGGGGCCGGCCCGCGACTCCCTGAAAGAGCTGTATAAGCACAAACTGACCGATGTGTTGGGCAGTGCCAACACTGTCGGCTAAGTATCCCCGTTCCCGGAAGCGCTTATACGTGAGCTTCCGGGAACTCTCTTGTTTCCGTTGTTTACCTTATTTTTTCAACACCATGTATCGAATTGTATCTGTTTGCATTTTTTGCTGTCTGGCAGCGCAACTCTTTGCCGTGCAACCTCCTTTGCAGGGCTATCACTATGGTTCGGCGGAGGCTCCCGCCGGTAACGAGTGGGAATCCCCCGAAAACCTGGCCTTGAACAAGGAGCAGCCCCGCGCCTGGTTTTTCTCTTTCCCGGATGTGGCAAGCGCCCGGAAAGTGCTGCCCGAACATACGCCTTTCCGGCTCTCGTTAAACGGGGAGTGGCATTTTAACTGGGCGCCCGATCCCGACTCCCGGCCGAAAACGTTTTACCAGCCGGAGTTTGACGTATCGGGCTGGGACCGGATCCCGGTGCCTTCTAACTGGAATGTGTTCGGGATCCAAAAAGACGGTAGCCTGAAATACGGTGTTCCTATTTACGTAAATCAGCCGGTTATTTTCCAGCACAAGGTGGCGGCGGACGATTGGCGGGGAGGCGTTATGCGCACGCCGCCCGCCACGTGGACGACGTATAAACACCGCAACGAGGTGGGTTCCTACCGCCGGGATTTCGAGATCCCGCAGAGTTGGGAAGGACGGGAGATATTGATCCAGTTCGACGGGACCGACTCCTTTTTTTACCTCTGGATCAACGGGAAGTATGTCGGATTCTCTAAAAATTCGCGCAATGCCGCTTCTTTTAATATTACCCCATACCTCCGGCCGGGGAAAAATACCGTTGCCGCCGAAGTCTACCGGAGTTCCGACGGTTCTTTCCTGGAGTCGCAGGATATGTTCCGCTTGCCGGGTATTTTCCGGACGGTTGCCCTGCACGCTGTCCCGAAGGTGCATATCCGGGATTTGAAGGTGACCCCCGATCTGGATCAAAGCTATACGGACGGCTCCCTGACCATTGAAGCGGACGTCCGCAATTTTACTAAAAAAGCGGCCAAGGGCTATCGCATTGTATATAGCCTTTTTGAAAACGAGCTCTACTCGGATGCCAACAAACCGGTGCCTGGTGCAATGACTACTGTGGAAGCAGGACAGGTTCCCGCCGGAGAAACGGCGGAGGCGGCCCGGGCGGTGTTGACGCTTGCTGCGCCGAAGAAATGGTCGGCCGAGGCCCCCTGGCGCTATACATTGGTTGCCGAACTGAAAGATAACCGGGACCGGACGGTGGAGACCATCTCGACGATCGTTGGTTTCCGGAAAGTGGAGATCCGGGATACGCCCGCTTCGGAGGATGAGTTCGGTTTGGCAGGACGGTATTATTACATCAACGGGAAGCCGGTGAAGCTGAAAGGGGTAAACCGCCACGAAAGTTCTCCTGAAAGAGGGCACGCCATTACGCGGGAGCAGATGGAGAAAGAGGTGATGTTGATGAAACAGGCCAACATCAACCACGTACGAAACTCCCACTACCCTGCTGCTCCCTATTGGTATTACCTGTGCGACAAGTACGGGATTTACCTGGAAGACGAAGCCAATATAGAATCCCACGAATATTACTACGGGGAGGCCTCGCTTTCCCACCCGGCGGAGTGGGAGAATGCCCATGTCGCCCGTGTACTGGAGATGGTGCACGCTACGAAGAACCACGCCTCTATCGTGATCTGGTCGCTGGGAAACGAAGCCGGCCCCGGTAACACTTTTGTAACGGCTTACAACGCCTTGAAAAAGGCGGATACCACCCGACCCGTACAGTATGAACGGAACAACAGCATTGTGGACATGGGCTCCAATCAATATCCTTCCATTGCGTGGATGCGTAATGCGGTTAAAGGAACCGCCCGGATCAAATACCCGTTCCACATATCGGAGTACGCCCATTCTATGGGAAATGCGGTCGGCAACCTGATTGATTACTGGGAAGCCATTGAGTCCACCAATTTTTTCTGCGGGGGTGCGATCTGGGACTGGGTGGACCAGGCGATTTACAATTACGACAAGGAGAGCGGAAAACGGTATATGGGGTACGGCGGCGATTTTGGCGATACGCCGAATGACGGGCAGTTCGTGATGAACGGAATTGTTTTTGCCGATCTCCAACCGAAACCCCAGTACTTTGAGGTGAAAAAGGTGTACCAGTATATCGGGGTGACGCCGGTTTCCCTGACTGAAGGCACATTCGAGATCTTTAATAAGAATTATTTCGAAGACCTTTCCGGTTACGATGTACTTTATTCGTTGTGGGAAGAGGGGAAGATGATCCGGTCCGGGGAGTTGCTGACCGGAACGATCCCCGCCCATACCCGGCTGACTGTCAGAACTCCTTACGATTACAACGAGTTGAACGCCGGTTCGGAGTATTTTGTCAAGTTCCAGTTCCGGCTGAAGCAGGATATGCCTTGGGCAAAGAGAGGGTTTGTACAGGCGGAAGAGCAGCTCTTGCTGAAAACGGCAGAGCATCCCTCTGTGGCCGGAGTGTCGGCAAGTGGTGGCAGATTGAAGTATGTAAAGTCCAACGAACCGGTCCGCACCATTGCGGGAGAGGGTTTCGAGGTGAAATTCGATTTCTCCACCGGGACTATTCACAGTCTGGTTTATGGACAAGATACGATTATCGCCGGTGGGAACGGCCCGAGGCTGGACGCGTTCCGGGCCTTTGTAAACAATGACAACTGGGCCTATTCCGGCTGGTTTGAGAATGGGTTGTACAACCTGCAGCACAAAGCCACGGACGGGAAGATCATTGAAAAGAAGGACGGTACGATCGCGCTGGCCTTTACGGTGGAATCCCAGGCTCCGTATGGCGCCAGCATCCACGGCGGCACCAGTTCCGGCAGAAACCGGATCGAAGCGTTGAGCGATCGCCCCTTTGGCGAAGATGACTTCAAGTTCACCACGAATCAGATCTGGACGGTTTACCGGGACGGCTCTATTGAATTACAGGCCGGCATTACTTCCAACAAACCCAATCTGGTGCTTCCCCGCATCGGGTATGTTCTGAAGGTTCCCGCCCGTTACGCGGATTTCACCTACTACGGACGCGGGCCGGCCGATAACTATGCCGACCGGAAGACCGGACAGTTCATTGAGGAGTACCGGAGTACGGTGGCCGGAGAGTTTGTCGGCTTCCCGAAGCCACAAGACATGGGGAATCACGAAGATGTACGCTGGTGCGCCCTTACCGGCCCCGGCGGCAACGGAGCGGTATTTGTGGCCGCGGACCGGCTCTCTGTTTCCGCACTGCCCTACGCGGCGTTAGACCTGACGCTGGCTCCCCACCCCTTCCAATTGCCTCCGGCCGGAGATACGTATCTCCACCTGGATGCGGCGGTGACGGGACTGGGGGGGAACAGTTGCGGACAGGGCGGACCGCTGGAACCGGACCGGGTGTATGCAGGATATCACCACACGGGTTTTATCATCCGGCCGTCCTCCGGCGGTGTGTCTAACCTGGCTGCAACGGCCAATGTGGTCCCGGCCGGAGAGCTTCCGCTCTCCATTACCCGGAACCGCGCCGGATTCGTAGAGTTCCCACACCAACGGGGAGAGGCGGTTGTCTACTATTCCGTCAACAACGGGAAGGCGAAGGAGTATACGCAACCCGTTCCGTTGCGGGAAGGGGGAGCGGTTTCGGCCTGGTTTAAGGAGAATCCTGCTGTCAAAACAAGTGCAAAGTTCGGAAAGATCGAGAGTATTGCAGTTGAGGTGGTGTCCGCCAGCAGCGAGGAGGGTGGTTCCGCCCGCTACCTGGTTGACGGGGATCCGAACACCATCTGGCACACCATGTATTCGGTGACGGTGGCCAAGTATCCGCACTGGGTAGACCTGGATGCCGGCGAAGTAAAGTCGGTCAAGGGGTTCACCTGGCTTCCCCGCCAAAGCGGCAGCAATGGCAATGTGAAGGAGTATTCCGTGCAGGTAAGCTTAGACGGTAAAGAGTGGGGAGAGCCTGTTCATAAAGGAAGTTTCAACCGGGGCAACCGGGAGAAGCGGGTGGAGTTCGCGCAACCGGTGAAAGCCCGCTACATCCGTTTTACCGCCCTGAGCGAACAGAGCGGGCAGGATTACGCTTCCGGTGCCGAGATCTCTATTTTAGCCGAGTAATTTCCGGCCTTACATTACTAAAGAATGCAGGAGGAGAGCCACGTCGTTCTCCTCCTGTTTTGTTTTTATAACTATATTTGCACAATGATCTCCAACACAAAAATCCTCCGGGAACTTTGGGCGAGGCAGCAGATCAGCCCTCTGGATGTCGATTATGGGCGGTGGGAACGCACCCGTGCTTTGCTGGCGCAGATGGCCGCGCTGGGCCGGAGTTGTATTTTTGCCGTCGACGTTTATAAGGGTGTTTACGCTTATGCCTCCGAGGGGTTTTCGGATCTTTTCGGGGTGGAGCCTACGCGGCTGCGAAACATCGAAGCGCAGGGGGATTTTATGGAGGAGTTGATCCATCCCGACGACCGGGCAGCGATCACCGAGCTACAAATCCGGCACGGGAAGTTTATTTACAGCCTGCCCGCCGGGGAGCGCAATGACTACCGGACGATTTACCAGATGCGGATGCACAGTGCACAGGGGAAGTATATCAACGTGACGAGCCGCCAGCAGGTGATTGAGACGGACCGAAACGGGAAGGCATGGATCGTCATGGGGATGATGGAGGTAGCGCCCGACCAGACCCCGACGGACCGGGTGAAATGCTCGGTATTGAATTTGCGGACAGGACAATTTTTCAATCCGTATGCCGATTCGCAGGAGTGGGCACTGACCGGCAGGGAGTTGGAGATCCTCTCGTTGATCGGGCAAGGTTATTTGAGTAAGGAGATCGCCGGGCGGCTGGGTGTTAGCAAATCCACCGTCGACAACCACCGGAAAAACATCCTTGCCAAATTGGAGGCGGACAATGCCATTGAGGCGATCAATAGGGCGCGTGCAGCGGGGTTAATGGATTAGACAGATAGATTAAGGCATCCACCTCAACAGGTCAATATTCTGATGGGCCTGTTTCCAGGCGGCAAATTCTTTGTAGGTACGCAAGCCCAATGACAGTACGGCATAATAGACTTCGATGCCGGGCGTTTTTACGACGTCAGGGGCATCGTGTTTGATGCGCAGGATGGCTTCGCGGGTTGTCGCCGGTCCGGAGGTGAGGCGGGCAATGATCGCATCAGTGACCCTTTCGATGACGCCGTCGAAAGCCGAACCGCGGCGAATGTGGATCATGTCCAACTGCCAATCCAAGCCATTCGGATCTTTGTACAAGGCATGCCATTCGAGGCACTCTTCTTCGGTGTCGAGCAGATTACGGAACTGCACGTTGCGGATCGCCGGATTTTTTTCCAAAAGCGCCATGGCGGCCAGGCTCTTTTCCGGCATCGGCTCGTCCGTGTAAATATGGAAGTCGATATCGAGGTTTTTCAGAATCAGCCCCGATCGCACCGAGCCGACCAGGTTGACCGTTGCGCCGACGCTTTTCCACGCCTCTTCGACACCCGAAGTGCAGATTGCCCGAAGCGCCGCCTGCCGCCGTTTTTCCGATAGTTCGAATAGATCCATTTGTGCAAAAATAGCTATAAATGGCTATTTCCCCTCCACACTTGATGGATTAATTTTGTTCTCCTTTTATCTTTAGAATCTGTTTAAAATCGGTAAACTATGGTATTCAATGAAAGTGAAAAGGCGGAGCGGAATTATCTCACCTGTATCCTGAAGGCGATCCGGGCGGCGATCGAAAGTGCGGATGTGTCTGTGAAAGAGCGCGTACAGACCCTCGACGAGCAAAAGCGGTATTTGTGGGAGAACAAAGACATCGACCCGCACGAGGTACGCTCGGTACGCGAAAATATCCTGAACATATACGCGATCGGTGAAAGTGTCATTGCCCGGAAAGAGCGGCTGGGGCGGATGTTGGACACTCCCTATTTCGGACGCATTGACTTTCGGGAAAACAGGCCGGAAAGCAAAATCGTACCGGTTTATATCGGCGTCCATACGTTCCACGATCTCCATACGCGCACGAACCTGATCTATGACTGGCGCGCTCCCCTTGCGAGTATGTATTACGACTGCGAATTGGGGCCGGCGGCATACAGTTCTCCGGCAGGAGAGGTTACCGGCGAGATCTCTTTGAAACGGCAGTACCGGGTCCGCAACAGCCGGATGGAGTATATGATCGAAAGTTCGGTGACTGTTCACGACGACCTGCTGCAACGCGAACTAAGTGCGAATGCCGATGACAAGATGCGTAACATTGTAGCCACTATTCAGCGCGAACAGAACCGCATCATCCGCGACGGCGAAGCACAAACGCTGATCATTCAGGGGGTTGCCGGGTCCGGCAAGACCTCCATTGCGCTGCACCGGGTAGCATATCTGCTGTATACCTACAAGGATACGCTCTCGTCGAAGGAGATACTCATTATCTCTCCGAACAAGGTTTTTGCCGACTATATTTCGAACGTGCTGCCCGAACTCGGTGAAGAGACGGTACCTGAAACGGGTATGGCGGAAGTGCTGTCGGGCGTGCTGAACAACAAATACAAGTATCAGACTTTTTTTGAACAGGTCGCCGAGTTGCTGGAAAAACCAGCTCCGGGTTTTGCGGAGCGCATTGCCTGCAAATCGACCCTCGAATTTGCTGCCTCGCTCGACCGGTTTATCCTGCACATTGAACAAAACTGTTTTTGTCCGGTCGATTTGAAGATCAGGCACATCACTATTCCGCACGAATACATCGGCGAGCAATTCCGCCGGTTCCACCGCATGGCGGTTCGCGAACGTTTCGAACCGATGGCTGAAATGATCGCGGAAGAGTTGAAGATTAAATACGGCATCACTACTACCACTGCCGAACGCAATTTCCTGAAGCAAGAGGTGCGCGGCATGTTTGCCGGAAACAATGACTTGCAACTGTACAAAGCGTTTTTCGAGTGGATCGGTAAGCCGGAGATGTTCAAAATGCGGCGCGGACACACCCTTGAATATTCCGATCTCGCTCCGCTGGCTTACCTTCGGATCGCTCTGGACGGTATCAAGCCCAACGCGAAGGTTAAACACTTGTTGATCGACGAGATGCAGGACTACTCACCGGTGCAATACCGGGTGATCCAAAAGCTATTTCCCTGCCGTAAAACGCTTTTGGGCGATGCCGGACAGTCGGTGAATCCCTACGGTTCGTCGACCGCCGAAATGATCCGGCAAGCTTTCGCGGGCAGCAAGGTGATGAAACTTTGCAAAAGTTACCGCTCGACCTTTGAGATCACTGCATTTGCACAACAGATCCGACCCAACGACGAATTAGAGCCGGTCGCCCGGCACGGTGAAAAGCCGCAAATCCTGAAATTCCGGACTCCCGAAGCGGAGATCGACGGCATCGCACGGCTGATCGCCGATTTCCGGAAATCGGACTGCAAATCGCTCGGCATTGTCTGTAAAACCGAATCACAGGCGGTGGAACTTTGCGAACAATTGAACGATCCCGACCTCTTTTTCCTCAGCAACCGCAGTTCCGCCTTTGCGCAAGGAGCGATCATCACCTTTGCCCATATGGCCAAAGGGCTGGAGTTCGACGAGGTGATCATCCCGCACGCAACCGCACACAACTACCTCTCCGAGATGGACCGCGGCATGCTCTATGTGGCCGCCACACGAGCCATGCACCAGCTTACACTCACTTGTACGGGGGAAGCGACAGCCCTTCATTTAGTCCCGGCCACGACATAGTGGGGAAAGGAAGGAAAACCTGCACTTTTTGCATAGCCTCTGCAAAAAATCGCCGGTTTTTTCGTAATTTTGCAGCCCTAATTTAATCCGACTGCATGCAAAATTTAAGAAACATTGCCATCATCGCCCACGTGGACCACGGCAAAACAACCCTGGTAGATAAACTGATCCTTCAGGGTAAACAGTTCCGGGAGAACGAAAAACAGGGTGGTGACCTGATTTTGGACAACAACGATCTGGAACGCGAACGGGGGATCACCATCCTGTCCAAAAATGTTTCGGTACGGTATAAGAACTATAAAATAAACATCATTGACACCCCCGGACACTCCGATTTCGGTGGGGAGGTGGAGCGTGTCCTGAATATGGCCGACGGGGTGTTGCTGTTGGTGGATGCTTTCGAGGGGACGATGCCCCAGACCCGTTTTGTGTTGCAGAAGGCGCTGGGATTGGGCAAAAAAGCGATCGTGGTGGTCAACAAGGTGGACAAGCCCAATTGCCGGCCGGACGAGGTGCAGGAAGAGGTGTTCGACCTGATGTTTTCGCTGGGGGCAACGGAGGAGCAGTTGGATTTTGTTACCATGTACGGAAGTGCCAAACAGGGATGGATGTCGGAGGATTGGAGAAAACCGGCCACGGACATCACCCCGCTGCTGGATGCCATTGTGGCCAATATCCCCGCTCCGCTCGCGATGCAGGGAACTCCGCAAATGTTGATCACTTCGCTGGAGTACTCGGCTTACATTGGCCGGATCGCCGTCGGCAAGCTGACCCGCGGAAAACTCAAAACCGGGCAGGCGGTGACACTTTGCAAACGGGACGGTGTGACGCTGGAAAAGAGCCGCATCAAAGAGTTGATGGTGTTTGAAGGGTTGGAGAAGCAAAAGGTCGACGAAGTGGAGGCCGGAGAGATCTGCGCCCTGGTCGGTATTGAAGGGTTTGAGATCGGGGATACCATCGCCGACCATGAAAATCCGGAAGCGCTCCCGCCCATTGCCATTGACGAGCCTACCATGAGCATGTTGTTCACTATCAACAACTCCCCGTTTTTCGGAAAAGACGGTAAATATGTCACCTCCAGACACATCAAAGACCGCTTGGACAAGGAGCTGGAAAAGAACCTGGCGTTGCGAGTGGAACCCGGTCTTTCGGCCGATTCGTTCGTGGTTTTCGGGCGGGGCGTATTGCATTTGAGTGTCCTGATCGAAACGATGCGCCGGGAGGGGTACGAACTGCAGGTGGGACAGCCCAAGGTGATCATCAAGGAGGTCGACGGAAAAAAGTGCGAGCCGGTAGAAGAGCTGACTATCGATATTCCCGAAGAGTACTCCGGTAAAGCCATTGAAATGGTGACCAAACGGAAAGGGGTGTTGAGCAACATGGAGACCCGCGACGAGCGGGTGCACCTGGTGTTTGATATTCCGTCGCGGGGCATTATCGGCCTGCGAAGCAACCTGCTGACCGCTTCCGCAGGAGAGGCTGTAATCGCCCATCGCCTGAAGGGATTCGAACCGCACAAAGGGGAGATCGAGATGCGTATTAACGGTTCGCTGATCGCGATGGAGACGGGCGACAGCTTTGCATACGCCATCAACAAATTGCAGGATCGGGGCAAGTTCTTTATCGAGCCGGGCGAACAGGTGTATGCCGGACAGGTTATCGGAGAGAGCACCCGGCCCGATGACATTGTCATCAATGTAGGGAAGTCGAAAAAACTGACCAATATGCGGGCCAGCGGTTCCGATGAAAAGACGAACATCGCCCCCCCTATAAAATTCAGTTTGGAAGAGGCCCTAGAGTACATTCAGGAAGACGAATACGTAGAGGTCACCCCTCATACCATGCGGCTGCGCAAGATCTATCTGGACGAAAACGACCGGAAACGCTTTGCAAAAGCTAAGAGTTCTGCGGAGTAAAGGGCCTTTGTGAAATTTCCCCCAAGGTTGTTGTTTTTCCCAAAATAATCGATATATTTACTGCCATACAAACGATAAGAGCCTGTATGGAAGCAAAAAAATCATCCAAAGCAGATCTTGAAAAGAAGAAAGGCTTGTTTTTCGAGATCGGATTTCTGTTCGCATTGGCGCTTGTTTTAAACGCTTTCGAATGGAAGACGAGTAATCCCCTTGCTGTCGAAGAGGCAACTGAGGCTGTGTTTTTTGAAGAGGAGGATGTGATTCCAATCACCTATCACCAATCGACTCCGCCACCACCTCCGCCGGCTCCCAGCCTGCGGGATATCATAGAGGTTGTGGACGAGCTTATTAAGCCGGAGGATATTGAGCTTGTGGATGCAGAAGATCCCTCCGAAAACCAGCAATCTTCGGTCTTCGACCAGGAGGGCGTGTGGGAGGAGCCGGGTGAGGATGTTCCTTTTGTTATCGTGGAAGACATGCCGGTATTCCCGGGCGGTGATGTCAACGTATGGCTGAACAAACACGTTAGATATCCGGCTATTGCTCAGGAAAATGGAATTACCGGAAGGGTGTTCGTGAAATTTATTGTTAATAGGGACGGCGCCGTTTCCGATGCCGAAGTGGTGCGGGGGAGCGACCCGTCTTTGGACCGGGAAGCATTGCGTGTGATCAACAGCATGCCAAAGTGGATCCCCGGCAAGCAAAGGGGAAAAACAGTCCGGGTAATTTATACCATACAGATTAATTTTAAATTGCATTAAATTTTACAGATCAGATCGATGAATGTAGCTATTGTCGGAGTCAGCGGGGCCGTAGGCCAGGAATTTTTAAGGGTATTGGAGGAGCGGGATTTTCCGTTAGATGAGTTGGTGTTGTTCGGGTCCGCCAGAAGCGCCGGCAGTTCTTACCGTTTCCGCGGGAAGGAGATCCGGGTAAAGTTGTTGCAGCACAACGATGATTTTAAAGGGATTGATATTGCGCTGACTTCTGCCGGAGCGACGGCATCCAAAGAGTTTGCGGAGACCATCACAAAGCACGGCGCCATTATGATTGATAACTCCAGCGCCTTCCGAATGGAAGCGGATGTGCCGTTGGTGGTGCCGGAAGTGAATGCAGCCGACGCGCTGAACACGCCGCGCGGGATCATTGCCAATCCGAACTGCACGACCATTCAGATGGTGGTCGCCTTGAACGCCATTGAACAGCTCAGCCACATCCGGAACGTGCATGTATCCACCTACCAATCGGCCAGCGGAGCCGGAGCGGCTGCCATGCAGGAGTTGGAAACCCAGTACCGGCAAGTGCTGGCCGGAGAGGAACCGACGGTTGAGAAGTTTGCTTATCAACTGGCTTTCAACCTGATCCCGCAGGTGGATGTTTTTACCGACAACGGCTACACCAAGGAGGAGATGAAGATGTACAACGAAACCCAAAAGATCATGCATTCGGACATCCGGGTCAGCGCTACCTGTGTACGGGTACCCTCTCTCCGGGCACACTCCGAAAGCATCTGGCTGGAAACCGAACGGCCCGTCTCCGTCGAAGAAGCCAAAGAGGCTTTCCGAAAAGCGGAAGGAGTTGTTTTGCAGGACGATCCGCAAAACAAAGTGTATCCGATGCCACTGTTTATCTCTGGAAAAGACCCGGTCTATGTGGGGCGGATCCGGAAAGATTTGACAAACGAGAACGGCTTAACCTTTTGGTGTGTAAGCGATCAGATTCGGAAAGGCGCTGCCCTCAATGCGGTCCAGATTGCCGAATGGTTGATCCGTCACAAAGGGTAACGAACGGGGTTCCAAACAGACAAAGCAGGTATACTCCGGATCAAAGTTGTATTCCCGGAGTGCAACTTTGATTTTTTGTTCCCCCTCGTAGAGAGATATCTCCGATCCGGACTCCACGATCCGGAAGGAAGAGAGCGGGCGGGTGAGACCTGTACCCGTATATTTGAGGAAAGCTTCTTTGATGGACCAATAGCGGAAAAACTGTCTGTCTCTCTCTATTGCTGCCACTCCTTCCAAAGCAGCGATCTCCTCCGGATGGAAAAAACGGTGGGCGACAGGCATTCGGGCTCTCCGGACCTGTTCCGTATCGATACCGACCTCCCCGTTGGAAAAAGCGCAGACAATGTACGCTCCGGAATGAGAGATGTTGAAGTGGAGATCCCGGCGTCCCTCTACAAAAGGTTTGCCCTTTTCTCCGCGCAGGATCCGGACCTCTTCCGGATGGATCCTGAAGAATGCAGAGAGTCCGTACCGCGCCATGGCATTCCCGGCTATCCGGCTGTACCTGCTCCAGCTGTTCCGGAAGTGTTCACCTTCCCGGACGGTTTCGCTGTCCGCCCACCGGAAAAAATCCGGATCGGCGGTCCCCCCTTGTTCGGTTTCGTTGATCTTGTGCAGCAGTATTTTAAGCATGAACTCCGGAAACGTTTACATTTCTTCTCCTCTGTGTACAAAGTAACAAATAATTTTTTACCTTTGCCGGAAAGAAAACGTTTGAATTATTGCGTTCTTTTTGAAATTTATCTATTTTTACCGGGTATTCGGAGAAATTAATCGTATAACGTAAATAAAGATACCTATGGAAGTAAAAAAAACAACGAAAGCGGATCTTGAAGGCAGGAAAGGTTTGTTCTTCGAGATAGGGCTTCTGCTTGCTTTGGGTATTCTGTTGTTTGCTTTTGAGTGGAAGAGCGAATCTTTCGTGATGCAGGAGCAGGATATTGAAGGCGTTGCCGCAGAAGAGGAGGAAGCTATTCCGATCACCCAGCACCTGACTCCCCCTCCTCCTCCCCCTCCTCCCGCACCTAAACTGACCGACCTCATTGAGATTGTGGAAGACGATCTGGAAATGGAGGATGAGTTGGAACTGGAAGATGTGGAGGATGACACGGAAAACACGGTGAACGATACACAAAACTGGAGCGATTTCGGTACCGGAGAGGATACCGGAGAAGGGGAAATTTTTGTGGTCGTGGAAGACAATCCGATCTTTCCGGAAGGAAACGTAACCGCCTGGATCAACAAACGGATCAAATATCCAACCATTGCACAGGAAAACGGCATTACCGGAAGGGTTATTGTGAAGTTCGTGATCGAGAAAGACGGTTCTGTTACCAATGTGGAAGTATTGCGGGGTGTTGACCCCTCTCTGGACAAGGAGGCCGTGCGGGTAATCAACCTGATGCCAAAGTGGAGGCCGGGAAAACAGCGGGGAAGATCTGTGCGGGTTGCCTATACGTTGCCGATCATTTTCCAACTGAACTAATAAACCAAGGTTCGAGAAACTGTTCAATTACATAAGAGAAGGGGGCTGTCAGTTATGTCAGCCTCTTTTTTTGATACAACATCTTATCATTTATAACGAGGTCTATGGGAGACTATTTTTATACGGAAAAGCAGGCGGAAAAAGCAGTGTTGGTGGGAGTAACCCTCCAACAGGAGGGCGGAAGTCCAGAAAAGACGCAGGAGTACCTGGATGAATTGTCTTTCCTGGCAGAAACGGCGGGAGCGGAAACTGTTAAAATTTTTACCCAGAATCTGCCCAAGCCGGTGTTCAGCACCTTTATCGGCAAAGGAAAATTAGAAGAGATCCAGCAATATGTCGAGGAACAGGAGATCGATTTGGTGATCTTTGACGATGAGTTAACTCCCACCCAACTCCGGAACGTGGAAAACGAATTGAAAGGGGTCAAAGTACTGGACCGTACCAACCTCATCCTGGATATTTTTGCCAACCGGGCCCACACGGCGCATGCCAAAACGCAGGTGGAACTGGCGCAATACCAATACCTTCTCCCCCGGTTGACCGGGATGTGGACTCACTTGGAACGGCAGAAAGGGGGGATCGGTTTGAGGGGACCCGGTGAAACCGAAATCGAAACGGACCGACGGGTGATCCGGGACAAAATCACCCGGTTAAAGGAGCAGTTGTCCAAAATAGACCGGCAGATGTCCACCCAACGGAAGAACCGGGGAAAGTTGGTCCGGGTGGCATTGGTCGGTTACACCAATGTGGGAAAATCCACCCTGATGAACTTGCTCAGCAAATCGGATGTGTTCGCCGAGAACAAACTGTTCGCCACCCTGGATACCACTGTACGTAAAATCGCCATCCGGAATGTACCGTTCCTGCTGGCGGATACGGTCGGTTTTATTCGGAAACTGCCCACCCACCTGATCGAATCTTTTAAATCTACTTTGGACGAAGTACGGGAGGCCGATGTGATCCTGCACGTCGTGGATATCTCGCATCCGCAGTTCGAAGAGCAGATTAAAGTGGTCGACGAAACGCTGTCCGACCTGATCCGGGAGTCGAAACCTACTCTGATGGTCTTTAATAAGATCGACGCTTTCCGCTATGTGAAAAAGGAGGAGGACGACCTCACCCCTGTCGAACGGAACAATTACAGCCTGGAAGACCTGAAACAAATGTGGATGTCGAAGCAGGAGGTGGATACCGTTTACATCTCGGCTGCCCGCAAAGAGAATGTTGAAGAGTTGAAGGAGAAGGTGTATGCAATTGTCCGGGAGATCCACTCCGCCCGCTTCCCTTACAACGATTTTCTGTATACAGAGTACAGCGAGGAAGATGCAGAGTCTGTTTAAGAGCTTGTTTACATGGCGGCCGGTCTTCTGTACACCTCTGTGAAATCAAGCAAAAAAGCAAAGTCGAACAGGCCGAACACCGGGTAACTTTCGCCCGAATGGTGTTTGAGGTAAGGCAGCAGCAACACCATCTGAAAAACCCGGAAAAGCGCTCTTCTTTTTTCTCCGGGAACATCATTACCGGTCCGTTCCATGTATTTGCGCAACGCGTAAGAAAAGATCCGGTACTCGTAACGAACCTCGTAGGCTCCTTTCATGTAGTCGTCTAACGGGACAACTACGTGCCAGCATTTGAGCAAACTCTCCGGAACACAATCCCAGGTAACATCCGGATACTGGTCAATAAAGCGAAAACTGTTCCTTAAAATTTTCTTTATCGTCATGAACCCTTGGCTTTAGTGGTTCACACAAGTATCTATAAATATAGCGGGGCTCTACTTATTGCTCAAAGGTTACTTGGCCAGACCTGAAAACAGATAAGCAAGCCCACGCTATAAGGAATATCTCATCGCTATACAGCGCAGGCGTTGCACACACAGTCCTGTTTCTAATTACGGCCAAGTTTCTTGAGCAAGACTTTATGTGAACGTAAAAATAATCATAATTCTTTACAATCCATGCAAATGTAAAGAAATTTACACTATTTTCTGTGCTATTAATTTACAATTATGAGAAAATAACTTTTTTTACCACTTTGGGCAACGATGTATTTGCCGTTGATCAGACTCCGGGAGGAGGCCATCGTCTCTTCGCCGACCTTCTCTTTGTTGATACTGATCGAATGGGCTTTAATGGCTCGGCGGGCTTCTCCTTTGGAGGGCATGATGGCGGTTTTTTCCGCCAAGAACTCCACAAGAGGAATGCCTTTTTCGAGATCGGCCATTGCTATTTCAAATTGTGGGACCCCTTCAAAGACAGAAAGAAAGGTGTCTTCGTCAATTTTGTGCAGGGTTTCGGAGGTGGAGTTCCCAAACAGGATTTGCGATGCTTCCAAGGCGGACCCGTAAGCCGCTTCACCGTGGATCAGGCAAGTGATCTCTTTCGCTAATGTTTTCTGCAATTGCCGCAGGTGTGGGGCTTGTCGGTGTTCTGCAACCAGGGCGTCTATCGCCTCCGGGGAGAGCAGGGTAAAGATCTTGATGTATTTTTCCGCATCTTCGTCCCCGGTATTCAGCCAGAACTGGTAAAATTTGTATGGAGAGGTACGTTTCGGATCCAGCCAAATATTCCCTGATTCGGTCTTTCCGAATTTCTTTCCGTCGCTTTTGGTCATTAACGGCCAGGTCAACCCGTAGGCATCCAATCCCTCTATCCGCCGGATCAGCTCTCCACCGGTGGTGATGTTGCCCCACTGGTCGGAACCTCCCATCTGCAACAGGCAGTCGTGATTTTTCCGCAGGTAAAGGAAATCGTATCCCTGCACCAACTGGTATGTAAACTCTGTAAAGGACATACCGCTGGAAGTTTCGCCGCTCAGCCGTTTTTTCACCGAATCTTTCGACATCATGTAATTGACCGTGATGTGTTTCCCGATGTCCCGGATAAAGTCCAGAAAGGTAAAGTTCTTCATCCAGTCGTAGTTGTTCAGCATGATGGCCGCATTCGGATCGGTCGAATGAAAATCTATAAAGGAGGAGAGCTGCACTTTAATGCCATCCATGTTTTTCCGGATGGTCTCTTCGTCCAGGAGATTCCGTTCCTGTGATTTGCAACTGGGATCCCCGATCATGCCCGTGGCCCCACCGATGATGAAGATCGGTTTGTGTCCCGCCATCTGGAAATGCTTCATCATCATGACGGAAACCAAGTGTCCTACGTGCAGGGAGTCGGCCGTCGGGTCAATCCCCACATAAGCCGTGGTCTGCCCTTTTCCCAACAACTCCTCGGTTCCGGGCATGACATCGTGGATCATGCCCCTCCATTTTAATTCGTCAACAAAATTCATACGTTGTATCTTAAAATACCACTTTTCCGGCGTTTTCCGGAATACTCTATTACCGGCTTAGAAACGAATCCAGCCGTATATTTGCTTGGCAAAGGTAAGAAAAGGATTAAAAAAGAGGCTTCCCTCCCGGGCATCTTTTGGCAGAAAAGGGAATTTTTCGTCCACTGCATCCAACAGCAACAGCAATACACAGACCAGAATAAAGTATTTGACAACTCCCAACAAAGCGCCCAGTATTTTATTAAAAAAGCCCAGACAGATCACATCGACCAGTTTGGTCAACAGGCGTCCCAGCAGGTGAAGTCCAATCACAACCCCTAACACGGTCACTCCAAAAGCGATATAGGCCAGGTAGGAGGCTTGTATTTTCAACTGTTCCCGTAAAAAATCTTCGGTGATACCCGAAAATTTGACGGCGACGTACACGCCGAGCACCAACCCGGCAAGCATAGCGATCTCTATGAGCAATCCCCGGGAAAAACCTTTGTAAAGCCCATATAACAAGGGGATCCCTATGAGTATATCTATGTAATTCACTGCGACACCTATTTTAACCGAACCAAAGATATGTGTTTTTACCTATTCGGACAAACAAAGTTCAAACGGACCCGGATAAGTTTCCTTATTTTTTAGTACTTTCGCAAATTGGTAAAAATAGCGTTTATTCAAAAAAATCGATATAATGTACAGAACTCATACATGCGGGGAGTTACGGATAGAACAGGTAAATCAAGCGGTACAACTCTGCGGCTGGGTACAGAAGATACGGAACCTGGGCGCCATGACCTTTATTGACCTGCGGGACAGGTATGGAATCACCCAGTTGGTGGTGGAGGAATCTGCAGTGGCCGGGGTCCGGGAAGCGGCGGCGACTCTCGGCCGGGAATATGTGATCCGGATCAAAGGGCGCGTGGTGGAACGCAGCAGCAAGAACAGCAAAATTCCCACCGGCGACATCGAAGTGATCCTGGAAGATCTCCGCATCCTGAACGCATCCGAATTGCCTCCTTTTACGATAGAGGAGCAGACGGACGGCGGGGACGAACTCCGCATGAAATACCGCTACCTGGACTTGCGGCGGGCGGTTGTCCGGAAAAACCTGGAACTGCGCCACCGAATGGCGCACCTGATCCGGAATTATTTGGACAGTCAACGGTTTATGGAGGTGGAGACCCCTGTGCTGATCAAAAGCACGCCCGAAGGGGCCCGGGATTTTGTCGTCCCCTCCCGCATGAACCCAGGACAATTTTACGCCCTTCCACAAAGTCCGCAAACTTTTAAGCAGTTGTTGATGGTGGCCGGTTTTGACCGCTATTATCAGATCGTGAAGTGTTTCCGGGACGAAGACCTGCGGGCCGACCGCCAGCCGGAGTTCACCCAGATCGACTGCGAAATGTCGTTTGTGGAACGGGAAGATGTGCTGACCGTCTTTGAAGGAATGACCCAGCACCTGTTCCAGAAGATCAAAGGCATCGAGTTGGAACGTTTTCCCCGAATGAGTTGGGCGGAGGCGATGGAGCGGTACGGATCGGACAAACCCGACCTGCGCTTTGGCATGGCCTTTACCGAACTGACCGGATTAACAAAGGGAAAAGGGTTCAGTGTATTTGACAACGCTGAGTACATCGGGGCAGTTTGTGCACCGGGCTGTGCCAAATATACCCGCAAACAGACGGACGAACTGACCGATTTTGTGAAACGTCCCCAGATCGGGGCCAAAGGGTTGGTGTATGTCCGTTGGAACGAGGACGGCTCCCTGAAATCGTCCGTGGATAAGTTTTACGGGGAAGAGGAGTTGAAAAAATGGGGCGAAGCCTGTGGCGCGAAGCCCGGAGATCTGTTGCTGCTCTTGTGCGGCGATAAAAAAAGCACCCTGCCCCAACTGTGCGAGTTGCGCCTGGAAATGGGGAACCGGCTCGGATTGCGCAACAAGGAGCGTTTTTGCCCGCTTTGGGTGGTAGACTTCCCGTTGTTGGAGTGGGACGAAGAGAGCCAACGTTTTTACGCCATGCACCACCCTTTTACCTCTCCCAATCCCGAAGACGAAGGGCTGATGGAGAGCCGACCCGGAGAGGTTCGCGCCAATGCGTACGATTTGGTGATCAATGGAGTGGAGATCGGCGGAGGATCCATCCGAATCCACGATACTGCCTTGCAATCCCGCATGTTTAACTGCCTCGGCTTTACGGAAGAAGAAGCGCAGAAACAGTTTGGCTTTCTGCTGAACGCTTTCCGGTACGGAGCGCCGCCACACGGCGGCATCGCTTTCGGGTTCGACCGGTTGGTGTCGCTATTTGTCGGGTTGGACAGTATTCGGGACACCATCGCTTTCCCCAAAAACAATTCGGGGCGCGACGTCATGATCGATACTCCTTCCGAGATCAGCCCCGTCCAGTTGGAGGAGTTGAACATTGAACTGACGGCCCCTAAAGCGTAAACGATGTTGTTCAGCGAGGTCATCGGACAGGAAGAGGTCAAACAGCGACTGGTCCGTTCTCTACAAACGGGACGGGTGAGCCATGCACAGCTCTTTACCGGCAATACCGGATACGGTACGATGGCCTTAGCCTTGGCATTCGCCCAATACCTGTTTTGTACCGGAGAGAAGAAAGACGACGCCTGCGGCGCCTGCCTCTCCTGCCGGCAGATGCAGAAATTGGTACACCCCGACCTGCATTTTGTCTTTCCGGTGGTGCGGAAGAGTAAAACACCGGTCAGCGACGACTACATCCGGGAGTGGCGGGAGATGCTGCTGACAAACGCCTGGGCCGGACCGGAAGAGTGGCTTGCGGCGATGGGGGCGGAAGAGAATGCACAGGCTGCTATTTACACGGAAGAGAGCGCTGCTATTCTCCGGAAGTTGACCTTGAAAGCCTTTGAATCTGACTACAAGGTGATGATCATTTGGTTGCCGGAGAAGATGAATTCGGAATGTGCCAACAAGTTGTTGAAGATACTGGAAGAGCCTTTCGACAAAACGGTATTTCTGCTGGTTTCGGAGGAGCCCGACCGGTTGTTGAACACCATCCGTTCCCGCACTCAGCAGATTGCCGTCCCACCAATAGAAAAAGCGGTCATCAGCCGGCAATTGATGGCCGAAAAAGGGATCGCCGAAACTAAAGCCGCCGAATACGCCCACGTGGCTGCCGGCAACTGGCGCCGGGCGGTCAGCCTGCTGAACGAGTCGGAGGAACAGGCTGACCGGCAGGAGTTGTTTGCCCGGCTGATGCGCCTTTGCTGGTTGCGCAAGATGCTGCCGGTAAACGAGTGGGTCAACGAGATGACCGGCCTGGGACGGGAGAGGCAAAAGAGTTTTCTGGTGCACAGCCTGCATGTATTGCGGGAGAGTTTCGTCCGGAACTTCGGGAAAGGCGAACTGAATTATATGACCGAACGGGAGGAGCGTTTTTCACAAAAATTCGCTCCGTACATACACGAAGGAAACATCATTCCGCTCTCTGCGGAGTTTGAACAGGCATACAGTGATATTGCACGCAACGGGAACGCAAGGATCATTTTTACCGACCTCTGCATTAAGGTGATGCAGAACATTCGCCCGTAACAACTAAAATAGAAACACCATGAGTGAATTGGAAACAGATTACATACTTTCCGGAAAAGAGAGAGAGGAACCGGAAGAATCGAACGAAACAGCCTTGCCTGCCGGACCGGTTGCTTCGGCCGATTCTGTAGAATCGGCCGAAGCAACAGAATTGACCGAGCTCATTGAAGCCATTGAAGCGATTGGAGCACCGGATGTGACGGATGTGACGGATGTGATCGGATTAATAGTACCGACAGAGGCAGTCGAATCGGTTTTGCCGGCAGAGCCGGTCGGGCAGGCAAGCAAAACGATCCCTGTTATCGACCACCGGCTGCTGGCGGGAAAGCTCTCTGTCTACGACTGGCTGCGCGATCTGCCCGGTAACAGACACATCCCGGAAATCGTTGAAGTCCGGTTTAAGAATACCCGAAAGGCTTTTTTCAGTAATCCCTCCAAACTGCCTTTGCAGGAAGGAGATATTGTCGCCGTAGAGGCTGCTCTTGGACACGACATCGGCATCATCTCCCTGTCGGGCGAATTGGTGAAGGAGCAGATCCGGATGAAAAAGATCGACCTGAACCGGAATCCCCTGAAGAAAGTGTACCGGAAAGCAAAGCCCCACGATATTGAGAAGTGGCAACAGGCCATCGCCCTGGAACACGAAACCATGATCCGTTCCCGGAAGATCGCCGCCGATCTCCGGTTGAATATGAAGATCGGCGATGTGGAATACCAAGGAGATAAGACCAAAGCGATCTTTTACTACATCGCTGACGAGCGGGTGGACTTCCGTTCCCTGATTAAAATATTGGCCGATACCTTCCACATCCGGATCGAGATGAAACAGATCGGCGCCCGGCAGGAAACCGGACGCATCGGGGGCATCGGCTCCTGCGGGTTGCAGTTGTGCTGCTCCATGTTCATCTCCAACTTTGTATCGGTATCCACCTCTTCCGCCCGGTACCAGGACATCTCCCTAAACCCGCAAAAGTTGGCCGGACAGTGCGGAAAACTGAAGTGTTGCCTCAATTACGAAGTGGATACGTATGTCGATGCCCAAAAAGATTTTCCCTCTACCCATGTCCCGCTGAATACTGGCGAAGGAATGCTGTATCATCAAAAAACAGACATCTTCGGCAGGGCTATGTACTACGCGTTCGACAAAGAGGGACGAGGGATGCACATCCGGCTTTCCGTCGACCGGATCAAGGAGATCATCGCCCTGAACCGAAAAGGGGTGGTTCCACCGAAAGCCAACGACCAGGTGGAGGAAAAGAAGGTGCCGGACATTAAATACACCGACGGTGTGGGTGAAGAGAGCCTCAGTCGTTTTGACGAGAAAAGAGGCAAAAAACAGCGGCCAAAAAACAGGGGCGGGAACGGGAACAGAACCGAGAATAGAGGCAATCAGCCGAACCACCGGAACAATAATCACAACCGGCCCGGAAATTCCGGACAAGGCAGGAACCGGCCGGACAAAGAACCTCCTGCTAACGACTTATGAACCGGTACCGTCCATACTCGGGAGTCACCCCGGCTGTAAAGGCTATTCTGGTGATAAACATTGCGATGTTTGTCCTCACCTACCTATTCGACAGGTACGCGGGAAAAGAGTTATCCGACTCCCTAGGGCTGCACCTGCCACCATCCGAACAGTGGCGGCCGTGGCAATACCTCACGCACATGTTTATGCACGGCAACATTCCGCACATCTTTTTCAACATGTTCGCCGTTTTCATGTTCGGACGGGTATTGGAGTCCGTATGGGGAACCCGGCGCTTCCTGTTCTATTATTTCGCAACGGGATTGGGGGCTGCGCTGATCCAAAGTGCGGTCGGCATGGTGCAGTATCACTCCCTAATGGAGCAGTTCACGGCCATTCAGCAGGCACCGGAACCAGGCCTCGTTGCAGAATTTGTCCGGAAAAACATCGCATACCCACAAGAGTGGGTATGGAATTTTATCGATTCCTGGACCAATCATCCGGAAGCTCCTGAATATATGGTCCGTGGCAGACAGATAGCCGGACAGGTCGTGGAAGCGTTCGTAAATACCTCTACTATCGGAGCCTCCGGCGCTGTTTTCGGGATTTTGCTGGCATTCGGGATGCTCTTCCCCAACACCGAATTGTTCCTGATGTTTATCCCGATCCCGATAAAAGCCAAGTACTTTGTGATCGGATACGGTGTGATCGAACTCTTTTTGGGATTGCAGAACAGTGTGACGGACAATGTGGCCCATTTTGCACACTTGGGCGGTATGCTTTTCGGCTACCTGTTGATCCGGCTCTGGGGCAAAAACCGGAGGCAATTCTACTAATCGCGCAAAAGCAGTATGCACGGAAATCTTTGGAGAATCATCGGACAAGGAATCAAGGCATCGTTTCTGAAAGGAAGCACGCTTACCCGACTGGTGTACCTGAACATCGGGGTGTTTTTGTGTATCCAGGTATTACATGTTCTGTTGGTGCTGTCCGGATTCAAAGGAGGGGTGGAAGATCTGTTGTTGGAGTATGCTGGTGTTTCGGCGGACCCCGCGGAACTGCTGTACCGGCCATGGACGCTCTTTACGTACATGTTCACTCATTTCGGTTTTTTACACCTGTTGTTTAACATGCTGTGGCTGTACTGGTTCGGTACGTTGTTCCTGAATCACTTTTCCCAGCGGGAATTGACAGGGGTTTACCTGCTCGGAGGCCTCTGCGGCGCCTTGTTGTATGTGACAGCCTACAATGTGTTCCCGACGTTTGAGGCTTACCGTTACCAGAGTTGGGCTGTCGGCGCATCGGCGTCGGTAATGGCCATTGTCTTTGCCGTCTGCCTTTACCTGCCACAATACCGGATCGATGTGTTCCTGATCGGACAGGTCCGGTTAATCTATCTGGCCCTGTTTACCGTCCTGATTGACTTCCTGAGTATCCCTTCGTCCAATGCGGGCGGACACATCGCCCACTTAGGTGGCGCCTTGTTCGGTTGTTTTTTTGTGATCGGCGTCCGTCGCAACCGCAACATTACAAAGGGTTTTGTCGATCTTATCGAGAAGACCGGCCGGTTTTTCTCCCGAAACAGGCGTGTAAAACCGATTCCGAAAAAGAACGTTTCCGAAATGAGCGACCGGGAGTACAACACTTACAAAAAGCAGAAAAGCGACCAGATCAACCGTATCCTCGACAAAATCTCACGCTCCGGCTACGACAGCCTGACCCGGGAGGAGAAAGAGATCCTGTTCAAGTCCGATCAATAACTCTGAATTTTGAGGGACGCTTCGGGGCATTGTGTTACGAAGCTGCTTCGCTTTTACGCTTCTTGCACATCAATACCCCTCCGATTCAGCACTATTCAAACCAGCTCAATACACAGAACGTTTGTACAAAATTTTGCCGTTTCGGAAAAAAGTTTTAGTTTTGTCCCCCGCAAGATGGAGTTTTTGTCACATGGGGGATTAGCTCAGCTGGCTAGAGCGCTTGCATGGCATGCAAGAGGTCGTCGGTTCGACTCCGATATTCTCCACTTAAACGGACAGTGCGAAAGCGTTGTCCGTTTTTTATTTTTTTGCTACCTTAGCAAACTTGAAAAAGAGTGCAGGCAATGGAAGGAGAGCAGCAAGTCATTGACAGGAAGATCAACCCCTATAAAATCATCTATCCCATCGGGATCGGTTTGGCCGTTGTGGGGTACATGCTTTACCAGGAGTTTGACGTTGCGGCGTTTAAACAGATTACGTTTACCTGGATCTCAGCGGCTTGGTTGCTGGTCGCCTTGTGTTGCATGGCCATTCGCGACATCGGGTACATGGCCCGGATCCGGATTCTGTCTGGGAACCGATTGTCGTGGCGGCAGGCCTTCCGCGTAATTTTCCTCTGGGAGTTTACCTCCGCCGTCACCCCTTCGGCCGTAGGCGGCACCAGCATCGCCATTCTCTTTGTACACAAAGAGGGGATCAAGGTGGGAAGGAGTTCCGCCATTGTTATGGCCACCTCTTTTTTGGACGAACTCTACTTTATCGTAATGTGTCCACTGATCCTGCTGGCGGTAAACAACCACTTGCTCTGGCACCTGGAAGGAAGCAGCAAAGCGATAGCCAACAGCCTCTTTTGGATTGCCGCCGGAGGATATGCTCTGAAACTGGCCTACCTACTGGTGTTGAGTTACGGGCTTTTCAGCAACCCGCGCGGGCTGAAATACCTCCTTATGAAATGTTTCAAATTCAAATTGCTACGCAAATGGCGGCAAAATGCAAACGAAGCCGGATCGGATATTGTCCGTAACTCCTACGAATTGAAAAGAATGCCTTTCTCCTTCTGGCTAAAGACCTTTGGGGCAACTTTTTTCTCCTGGACAGCCCGCTATTGGGTGGTCAATGCCATCCTGTTGGCTTTTTGGGCGGGACGATACAGTTGGGACGAACATTTTCTGATCTTTGCGCGTCAATTGATCATGTGGATCATCATGCTGGTGAGCCCTACGCCCGGCGGAAGCGGGTTCGCCGAATTTGTATTTTCCAAATACCTGGGAGAGTTCCTGCCCGGCGCGGGTGTCGCCATCGCCATGGCTATGCTGTGGAGATTGATCAGCTACTACCCGTACCTGTTTATCGGGACTGTTCTGGTCCCCAAATGGGTCACCCGCCACTTTGGAAAGAAAAAAGTGTAACCTATTAAATAATAAAGTCATGCGTAGAATGTTCCCGGAACGGGAAAGGGGAAAATTCAATTTCAGGCCCCGCTATTGGGATCCCGAAAAAGAGGAGCGGGAGGAGAGAGAAAGAAGGATCAAAGCGGAGTTGGGCATTGCCGAAGATGACGATCGTGCTTATATTCCTAACATGCAGGGAAAGTTTACCAGGATGTATCGGGAACGGAAAGAGGCGCGGAAGGGGTTGGACGGGAGGTATGCCATCCGCTTGTTCTTGATCCTGATCTCTATTTTTTTAATCGGTTTTTACCTGTTCAGCCGGAATGCCGAGGGGATCATGCGGTTTTTGGGCGTGTAATCGTTGCGTGTAGCGTATGTCCGATATTATCCGACTTTTACCGGATGCCGTCGCCAATCAGATCGCGGCGGGAGAGGTGGTACAGCGACCAGCTTCTGTTGTAAAGGAGTTGGTGGAGAACGCCATTGACTCCGGAGCCGGCGAGATCCGGGTAATCCTGAAAAATGTCGGAAAATCTGTTATACAGGTGATTGACAACGGGAAAGGGATGTCGCCGGCCGATGCCCGCATGGCCTTTGAACGCCACGCCACTTCCAAAATCGCCGATGCCGGCGACCTGTTCAACATCCGCACGCTGGGGTTCCGGGGAGAAGCGTTGCCCTCCATTGCTTCTGTTGCGGAGGTGGAACTAAAGACGAGGCGGGAAGAGGACGAGTTGGGCAGCAGCTTGTACATCTCCGCCTCGGAGATCAAAAAACAGGAGCCGATAAACTGCCCGAAAGGGAGCAACTTCTGTGTCCGGAACCTCTTTTTCAACATTCCGGCCCGCCGGAAGTTCCTGAAATCGGACCAGACGGAGTTGCGCAATGCCATCGCTGAGTTTCTCCGGATCGCCCTGCCCCATCCGGAGTGTGCGCTCCGGATAGAAAATAACGAAAATGTCCTCTACGATCTCCCTGCCGGCGGATTACGCCAGCGCATTGTCAATGTGTTCGGAAAAAGCATTCAATCCAAACTGCTCTCTATTGACTGTAAAACGAGCCTGGTAACCATACAGGGATTTGTGTGCAGCCCGGCACACGCCCGCAAAACATACGGCGAACAGTATTTTTTTGTGAACAATCGCTTTATGAAGCACACCTTCTTTCACAAAGCGGTAATAGAGGCCTATTCCGGCCTGATCGCTCCGGACGCACTGCCCTCCTACTTTCTCTACTTTACGGTGGACCCTGCGTTGATAGATGTCAACATCCATCCGACCAAAACGGAGATCAAATTTCAGCATGAAACCGACTTTTTTCAGATACTCCTGTCCGGGATCAAAGAGGCACTGGGAAAATTCAACATCACCCCCCCCCTGGATTTTGATACGGAAGGGGATGTGACCCGGAACCAAGGCTATCTTCCACCGGACAGTACTTATACCCCAAAGGTCGGTCTGACCCCCGGCTATACGCCGTTCAATTACAAGGCCGGTATCTGTGCGGAGGAGTCCGGATTTGAATCCGGAACAGGTTACGGAGCGGCAAAGCGACCCGAAAAGGCGCCGGCCAACTGGGAAACCCTGTTCGAAGGCCTGAAAGAGAGCGAGGAGCCCCGGCAGGCGACCCTTCCGGGATTGGCCGAAGCAGGGCCGGCGGTAAACGCACGCAACAGTTTCCTGCAAATGAAGGGGCGCTATATTGTAACGCCGGTACACTCCGGCCTGATGTTTATCGACCAGAAAAAAGCCCATGAACGCATCCTGTTCGAATTGTACCTGGACACCCTCTCTTCCCAAAAAATCAGTGGGCAAAAGAGCCTTTTCCCCGAAACGCTGGAGTTGTCGGCGGATGATTTCGCCCTGATCCGGGAGATCCGGGAAGATCTGGAGTATGCAGGGTTTGAACTGAAGGAATCCGAAGAGAACAGCTACGTCGTGTACGCTACGCCTCCGGACCTCTCCTGCGCCCACGCCCAAGAGGTGTTGGCCCGGTTGATTGAACACTATAAAAATACGGAGGGGGATATCCGGGAAAAAATGAAGGAGCGCGTGGCTCTCTCTTTGGCCAAAGCGGCCGCCATTGATTACAATACCCTCCTCAGCAGTGAAGAGATGGGGGAGATGGTCGACAACCTCTTTGCTTGCCGGTACCACAACCATACAGCAGACGGAAAAACCATCATTCACATCCTGAAATCGGAAGAGGTACACCTGTGGTTCCGCTAAAATTAATGCCTTATGTCTGTTACGATCCATGAAGTTACCAAGTATTACGGGAAGCAGAAAGCCTTAGACCAGGTTGGTTTTATCTTGAACAGTGGGGAGATATGCGGTTTTCTGGGCCCCAACGGCGCCGGCAAATCCACCCTGATGAAGATTGTAACCGGGTACATTGATGAATACGAAGGAGAGGTAACACTGGAAGGGATCTCTTTGCGGAAAGATCCGCTGAAAGCCCGGGCACTCACCGGCTATCTGCCGGAGCACAATCCGCTTTATCCCGAAATGTACATCCGGGAGTACCTGCAACACGTTGCCCGTTTATACCGGATACCGAAACCGGCCAAACGGACGGGAGAGGTCATGGAATGGACCGGCCTGCTTCCGGAAGACGGAAAGAAGATCGGTCAACTTTCCAAGGGATACCGGCAACGGGTAGGGCTGGCCCAGGCATTGATACACGACCCGCAGATCCTGATCTTGGACGAACCCATGACCGGCCTGGACCCCAATCAATTGGAGGATATCCGTACCCTGATCACGCGGATTGGCAGGGATAAAACCGTGATGCTCTCCACGCACATCATGCAGGAGGTGGAGGCGATCTGCGACCGGATCGTGGTCATCAACAAAGGAGAGATTGTGGCCGACCGACCAAAAGAGTTGTTCCGACGGCAAAGCGGCGGAACGACGGTAGAGGTCTGTTTTTCCGCCCCGACTGACGGAAACTGGTTGCAGGAATTAGCCGGAGTGGAAAAGGTCGAACGAACGGAAGGGAACCGGTACCGGTACCGGCTAAAAACCGCACCGAACACCGATCCCCGCATCGATCTGTTCCGGGAAGCAGTCCGGCGCAACCTCCCTATTATCGAACTCCGCACTGAAGAAGGAACGCTGGAGGAACTCTTTCGCGAACTAACCCAGTAAGAAGAGTCCCAAAAGTGTTTTTGGAACCCTTCTTGTGAAGTCCATCTTTCGGACAGCCTCTTAGTCTTACTTATTCAACAGCCAAAGCCAGTTGTTGTGCTCGAAGTACTGGCGGCGGTCAAAACAGTGCGGCACCGGCTTTTCAATGATGATCTGCGTTTTGGGGTAAATGTCCAAGGTGATTTTCCTGCCGGTTTCCCGGACACTGTGCTCCTTGTCGTAAATCAACGGATTCAAAAAGAGCGTATCACCCTCGATCCGGTAAAATTGCATGTCCATCACCTCTTTTAACCCGCTCCCTGTTACCTGATCTGTAAACATCCTCGTTTCGCTTCTCACTGTCAATTGTTGGTGAGCCTTATTCCGCGACAGATAAACATACGGCCAGGTGATCAGTCGTGCTCCGGTTTGTGCATTGTTGTCCAAAAGAGCGAAATTATACCCCCAGCTGGTGGCGCTAATGGACAAGCGGTCGTCCGGGAACTCTTCCAGCCGGTCGTATTTGATGTAAATGGTGTCCCTGGCTTCTACGGTTTCCTGCCGATAAAAGTGTTGTGTATTGAAATAGGGGGAAGCAGCGTAGAGCGCCAGCGAAACCGTCGTTACCAACGCTGCGATCCAGAACAGGAAAATGACTAAGCCGGGCCTCCACTTGGGGGATTTAAACCGGAACAACAGCCGGATACCGGAGTACAACATTCCGATAAAAGGGAGGAAAACCGCCAGCAACAGGGCAGATCTCAATACACACGAAACGGTAGACGACAAGTTCAGTACGATCTGCATGATCTCGTCGAAGTTGTGGTGGAAGATATACAACCCGGAGAAACTCAACATGAGGGCGATGATGCCGCTGATGCCGCAAATGGCCAACAGAAGCCCGATGCAAAAAACAAATAATCTGCCCACCCCTTTCCAAAAGTCATTCGGAGCGCCGGAGCGGTAATTTCCTTCCACGCCCCGTTCAATCCCGGAAACAGAGAATGCTTCTCCCCTCATGGCGTATTTTTGTGTCACCGTCCGGGCTTTTGGAACGACGATCCACAAGACGATATAGATTCCTAAAATCACAAAGACGCTGTGGTGTACAAACGTCATACCAAATGCAAGCCCGACAAACAGCAAGCGGATCCATACGACATCGACGTTGAAGTAAGCGCTCAATCCGCCGCATACGCCTCCCAATACGCGCTTGTCCGGATCCCGGTACAATCTCCTTGCAAGCGTTGGCGTGTTGTTGACTTTCGGCGCTTCTCCGGTTTCCTGTTCTATATCGTCCGGACGCCCCAGCAGAGCGATCACCTCTTCGGCCGTTGCTACCGGAACGACACCGCCGTTCGGGATCCGCTCCAAAAAGAGGTCTGCCATCCGTTCTTCGATCCCGTCGATGATCTCCGAACCGTTTTCGTGAGCGCTGTAATGCGCTTTTAACTCGCTCAGATAAGCGTCCAATCCCTTGTAAGCATCCTCTTCGAGGACAAATGCCACATTGGCAATGCTGACTCTGACAACCTTTTCCATAGTTACTGCCTGTTACTGTTTTTGATCAATTCGACGGTTTCCACCACTTCCCGCCAAGCGATATCCATTTCCGCCAGCGTATTTTTCCCTTTTTCCGTGATCCGGTAGTATTTCCGGGGGGGGCCCTGGGGCGATTCTTCCCAACGGTATTCCAGCAATCCCTGGTTTTTCTGCCGGATTAGCAGGGGATAGAGCGTTCCTTCCACCACGATCATTTTGGCGACTTTCAATTCCGCCAGGATCGAAGAAGCATAAGCATCTTCCTTGTTCAGTATGCAGAGAATACAGTACTCCAATATTCCTTTCCGCATCTGTGACTTGACGTTGTCAACATTGGTATTGATCACTTCCATACTTACAGGGTATTATAATGTGAATATTTTCTCATATTTTCGGCCGTCGGCGGGATTCCCCGCATTTCGCATTTCTGCGCCGGGGTCACTGCCGGCGGCGCCACGATCCAAAAAATAATATAGACCCAAAAGGTCAAGCCGCCCATGATCAGGAAGACTATGAACAGCACCCGCACCAATATCAAATCCATGCCGAAATAAGCTGCTAAGCCGCTACACACTCCTCCCAGAATCTTGTGATCCGGATCCCGGTAAAGTTTCCGGACACCGGAATTGTTCTCTCCCGCAAGATGGGTATACGGTGTGTCCTCTTCCGGGGAGCCGTCCGGCATTCCCAACTGCGAAACAACCCTGTGTACCAATTCCAGGTTCACTACCTCCTGCCGGGCACCGAGTTGCTCCTGAAACAGTTCTGCAATCCGCGTTTCCAAGTCGTCCATCACCTCTTTTGTCTGTGCGCCCATCTGCGCTTTCCGTCGAAAATTCGCTAAATAAAGATCCAAACGGTGATACGCATCTTCGTCTACGATAAAGCTCCTTCCGCCTATGCCTACATTCAATACTTTCTTCATTTTGCCTGTTTAAATCGTTATAAAATACAAATACTTGCTTTTGCAAACTTTTTTGCAATGCAAATATATAACTTTTATACAATACCTTGTATCGCATAGTATTATTTTTTTCAAATTATTTTTCTTTGAACGCAAAACATTCTGAAAATCAATCGAATAGAAACAAGCTGGACATGCCTTTTTAAACGCTGATAGCGCCAAAATCTTCCATCGATCTGAAGAGTGGAACCGGGTTCCGGTCAGAAAAGAGAAAAAAGGGTTAGTGCAACGGTATTTTTTCCACCCGTTTCAGGTGGCGTCCTCCTTCAAAAGCCGTGTTCAGGAAACGATCGGCAATTTCTTTGGCCTCCTTTTCCGTAAGAAAACGGGCCGGCAGGGAACATACGTTAGCATCGTTGTGCAGACGGGCCAGCCAGGCGATCTCTTCGCACCAGCATAAGGCACACCGGATCCCCTGGTGTTTATTCGCGGTCATTGCCACTCCGTTTCCGCTTCCGCACAGTACGAATCCCAAGTCGTATTCGTTTTTCTCCACGGCTTCCGCCAACGGGTGTACTGTGTCCGGGTAGTCCATGCTTTCCGGAGTATGGGTTCCAAAGTCGGTTACTTCGTACTCTTTGGACCTGAAATAGTCTGTCAACAGTGCCTTGAGTTCAAAACCGGCATGATCGGAGGCAATTGCAATTTTCATGATGCAAAGGTAGCGTCTTTTACGAAAAAAGACGGCTTCAGCCGTCTTTTTTCTCTGTCCAACTCAAAGGATCAGCTTGTATCCCTTTCCGTGCACGTTGATGATCTCCACGGAAGGATCCTTTTTCAAGTGCTTGCGCAATTTGGTAATATACACATCCATACTCCTGGCGTTGAAGTAATTGTCATCCGCCCAGATGTGTTTCAGTGCGTAGTTCCGTTCCAATACTTTGTTGACATGCTGGGCGAGCAATTTCAACAACTCCGACTCTTTTGTGGTGAGTTTCTGCTCCTCTTCCCCGTCGAAAAGCGTCTGTTTTTTGGCATTGAAGGTCAGTTTGCCGATCTTGAACACCTCCTGCTCGTCTTCCGGTTTCAATCCGGTGGAACGGCGCAATACGGCTTCGATCCGCACCAGCAATTCCTCCATGCTGAAAGGCTTGGTCATGTAATCGTCCGCGCCCAATTTAAACCCTTCCAATACATCCTCTTTCATGTTCTTGGCTGTCAGGAAAATGATCGGTATCTCGCTATTGATCTGCCGCACATCCCTGGCTAAAGTAAATCCGTCGCGTTTGGGCATCATGACGTCGAAGATGCACAAGTCAAACGGATGATTCAAAAAAGCTTCGTAAGCCATATCACCGTCTTCGCACAAGGTGGTGTCGAAACCCTTGGCACGGAGATATTCTTTCAAAAGCATACCCAGGTTGGTGTCGTCCTCGGCTAACAGAATTTTAATCTTTTCGTCCATAACTATTGCAGTTTTAAGTAATTTCTGGAAAAATATACGCTTTTAAAAAAATAAAGTTCTCTTGACTTTCTGTTTTTTTGCTTCCAAAGGTAAAATAATATCAAAACGGCTCCCTTTATCCAGGGCACTCTCTACCACAATCTGTCCACCGTGCGCTTCCACAATGGTTTTTACATACGACAGCCCCAATCCGAACCCTTTGACATCGTGGAGATTTCCGGTCGAAACACGGTAGAATCGTTCAAATATCAACTTCTGCTCTTTGGGTGCAATTCCGATACCGTTGTCTATCACGCTGATGATTATTTCGTCCCCTTTGTTTCGGGTATAGACGCTGATCTCCGGCACGCGGATGCAATATTTAAGGGCATTATCCAACAGATTGGAAACCACGTTGGTCAGGTGTACCTCATCGGCGTATATCTCGTCCCGATCGGCATTCAGGTGTCCGATCAACTGCCCGCCTTTGTCCTCTACCCGCAGGCTAAACTGGGTCAGCATACTCTCCACGATCTCGTTCAGGTTGACGTTCTTCAACTTTAACTTCATCCGCTTTTCTGTGAACAGCGCTGTCTGGAGTACCTTCTCCACCTGATAGGTCAGCCGCTTGCTCTCGTCCCGGATGATGCCGGCGATGTGGTCGATGGATTCCGGGGTTTGCTGTACCGCCCCGTCTTTCATCATCTGGGAAGCCAGGGAGATGGTAGCGATCGGCGTCTTAAATTCGTGCGTCATGTTGTTGATAAAGTCGTTTTTGATCACCGACAGTTTTTTCTGACGTATGATCACGATCAGGCAAAACACAACACCGATTACCAACAGCAGGGTGATGATGATGCTCGGCAGTACGAGCCAGACGGAGGAGTGCTGTTGCAGCCTGTCGGAGAAGACGACAAACAGGCTGGCCTCGCTTTTGGTGCCGCCAAATACCAACGGCTTGTTGTAAGTCAATTCGGAGGGATCGTTGAAGAAGGAGGAGGATGTGAGCAAAAAACGGTCACCCTCCTTCACCGCAAATTCAAAATCCGATTGAATGCCGTTGTCCCGCAAGCACCCTTCCAACCGGGTCTGCAAGTCCACGTCCTGGATCCGGTCTTCCACGCTCTTTTCCTGTTCGTTCTTGATCAGCGGCAACGAGAAATCGGAACCAAGCCGGTCTTTTACCCGTTGCTGCGCTTTGTAGATGGAGGACATCAACCCCGGATTTTGCTGCCAGAGAAAATCGTCCTCGTTCCGCACTCCGTCGCCCCATTCCAAAACAGGCCGGTTCAACCGCAACTGCTGTTTTTGTTCCCGAAGACGGGTTTTGGTCTCCTGCTCTTCCCTGCTGTAAGCCTCCCGTTCGTTTTTTGCATCCTGTTCTTCCACATACGCAACCACCTCGTCCAACGATTTGTTGACCGCAAAGTCAAACTGGGTTTTCCGCAATGTAAATGCCGTCTGCAGATACCTCTCCTGCAGGAAGATCAATCCCCCCAAGGATAATCCCAACACCACGCCCAGTATGATCAACTGTCTCTTTCTCATGCACTTTCTCCTATATAATCAGCATATTTCCGGAAATACACACACGTATCAGGTTTAAAATAAAGTCGGTTCCCACTCCTGCCGCCTCAGATCTTTGCCCAGATGCCTGAGTGCCAGTTCCGTTATCTCCCGCCCTCTCGGCGTTCGCTTCAGGAACCCCTCTTTGATCAGAAAAGGTTCGTACACCTCCTCCAGGGTACCCGGATCTTCCCCTACTGCTGTGGCTATTGTTGTTAATCCAACAGGCCCTCCTCCGAACTTTTCGATGATCGTCAGCAGGATCCGGTTGTCCATTTCGTCCAAGCCGTATTTGTCGATGTTTAGCGCTTCCAACGCAAAGCGGGTGATGTCCAGATCTATGGAGCCGTTCCCCTTCACCATGGCAAAATCCCGGACCCTTCTCAGCAATGCATTGGCGATCCGGGGGGTTCCCCGGCTCCGGGAGGCGATCTCCGTTTCCGCCTGGCTGGTGATCGCCGTATTCAGGATGGAGGCCGAACGCCGGACAATTCCGGCCAATACCTCTGTATCGTAATACTCTAAATGAAAGTTGATCCCGAACCGGGCCCGCAGGGGAGCCGTCAGCAAGCCGCTGCGGGTCGTAGCCCCGATCAGCGTAAAGGGATTCAACTGTATCTGCACCGACCGGGCCGCCGGGCCTTTGTCGATCATGATGTCGATCCGGTAATCCTCCATGGCCGAATAGAGATACTCCTCCACCACCGGGCTGAGCCGGTGGATCTCGTCGATGAACAGGACGTCGTTCTCCTCTAAGTTGGTCAATAGGCCGGCCAGGTCTCCCGGTTTGTCTAATACGGGACCGGAAGTGATCTTGATGCCAACCCCCAATTCGTTCGCAATGATGGCAGAGAGGGTCGTTTTGCCAAGGCCGGGGGGACCGTGCAGAATGACATGGTCCAGCGATTCCTGCCGCATTTTTGCCGCACACACGAATATATTCAGGTTCTCCACGATTTTCTTCTGGCCCTGAAAATCGTGAAAATTCAACGGACGCAAAGCCCTCTCGAACTCTTTATCTGTCTCTTTTACCTGATTGTCCCGAATATCAAAATCGCCCATATCCATCGTAGATCCGACACCAAAAATATAAAAACAAAAGCTCCCTTCAAAGTGTTAAAATCGAAAAGTCATAAAACCGGATGAAATTATAATGAAGATTAACATCCGACTTCACAATTTTAGGAATCCGTGTTCTCGTCTTGTCTTCCGAAAAAATGATTTATATCTTTCTCTATCAATTTAATAGCATCATACGAACCGTACTTGATACGCTGTTTCAGTTCCGTATCCACACTCCCTTTTTCCCGGTACAATCCGGCAATGGCCTCGGCGGTATTCTTCCGGTCTTTTGCATTTTTCAGCAACACCTTGCATACCTCTTTCAGGATGCAACTTACCATATCGTATACGTTGTGTCCCCGGACAAACAGATAGGTTGTCTCCGGCATCAGTCCCAATTTCCCGTATTTTTCACGGATAAATTCCAGATCGGCCGAAGGGTATTCCCGGTGGAAATGGCGTACTCTGCCTTCTACTTTACGCCGCAGTTCGTCTAAGGAATGTTTCCCGTTGTCCCGGATGGAAGGGGCCGGTTTACAGGCGGCCGCGTTTATGTATTGGTTGAATGAGTATTTGGGGAAACAAGTGGGGTCGGAATTCAGAAAGTAGAGGTGCCAGATAAAGAGGTCGTAAATGATCCGGGAGTAATCCGACAGAAATTTCCGGAAATCGAACAGGTTGTTCTGTTCCTTGGTGACCCGGCTGCATATCTCGTCCAATTCACCGGAAAAACAGTAATGATTTTCAATTGAATAGGTGTAGGTTTGGAAAATAAAATGATGCACATTGATCCCTTTTTCCTGTTGCAGGTAGCGGTAATCACTGTCGATGCAGATGAAAAAAACGGGGCTCAGGTACCGGTAGTATTTCAGGCATTGGGTCACGCCGCTGGTCATTTTACCGTTTTCGTTCCGGGAGACGGAGAGAAAATGGAATCGCTCTTTCGGACAAAAATAACGGAAGATCTGTCCCCAGAACACAATATCGTCCTTGTTTTCCACATGAACGGCAGCCCGGCAGCGGAGCATTTTGGCATCTAAGGAAAAACGCTTGGCGGCCTGGGCATAATGATCTTCTCTGCCGGGAGTATGATGGCGCATTCCGAACATATTCCGTTGTTTATCGCAACCTGGTCAACTCTTCTATGAAAAATAATTTATCGCCCCATCCGTCTCCGAAAAGGCTGGGCGAATGGGTGGAGGTGATGATCTGGCAGTACGGGTTCAACTTGCGGATCTCTTCGAACAACCGGTATTGCCATTCGATGTGCAGAGAGATCTCTGGCTCGTCCATCAACAGGATGTAGGGCTGTTCTTCCATCAAAAACACTTTCAGCAGAATGAGCAGTAACTGTTTTTCTCCCGACGACAGTTTGTACAATGGAATTTTCTCCCCGTTGTCCATAAAAACCAGGTGGTTGGTATAGGGATCGATCTCGATGGTCTTTTCCGTCTTGGCAAACAGGTGGTTGACCGTGTTGTAAAACATCCGGATGCGTTCGTTGATCCGGGCGGCCCGTTCCGGGAAGTTGGTCGCTTTTAGCCGGTAATCCGAAAAAGAGGGGGATTCTCCACCGATCTCGTACACGATGGTGTGCAGTTCGTTGTACAATTGGCTGTACTCTTTTCCTGCCTTGGGTTTGTCCCGCAGGGGAATGTCGAAGGTGCTGATCTTCTGGTAGCAGATCCCCGTCAAACTCTCTTTCAATTCTCCCGCCGTCATTCTGGGCGTATAGGCTATTTCCGATGAACCGATCCGCATATTGATATCTACCTCGTAGGTCTTCAGTTTTCTGACATCGGCCGTCAGAAAAGCGTCTATGATGTTGAAGAGGGTGGTCTTGCCGCTCCCGTTGATCCCGATCAGGACATTTACGTCCCTATTCAGGTTTTCCCAGCGAAAATCGAATTTTCGCCACAGGTTATCGATTGCTATGTCCCGGATGTAATTTGCTTCCATAATGAAGTTGTGTAAGGCGCGTTCCATGCAAATATAGGATTTTTGCCGTTATCCGCAAAAAATATACCTTTGTCCGGTTAAAACAGTTTTAAATTATGAAGGGGGTTCTTTCCGTCGGCTTGCTGGTGCTCTCCAACATCTTTATGACGTTTGCCTGGTACGGCCACCTGAAACTGCAACAGACCAAAACGTTCGGCAATCTGCCCCTGTACGGCATTATCCTGCTCTCCTGGAGTATCGCTCTTTTGGAGTATTGCGCCCAGGTTCCGGCCAACCGGATCGGCTTTCAGGGGAACGGGGGGCCTTTCTCTCTGATGCAATTGAAGATCATTCAAGAGGTGATCACGTTGGTGATCTTCATGATCTTCTCTCTTCTCTTTTTCAAAGGCGAAAGCCTTCAGTGGAACCACATTGCCGCCTGTGTCTGTTTGGTTATGGCCGTCTATTTCGTCTTCTTAAAATGACCGCGCGCCGAGATGGACTGTCCTAAACTTTTTCTCTATTTCCCCGTTTGATACGCTATGCGGGCCGCAGAAAGCAGATACAGGCAAGGGTTGTTGATCCGAAAGATCGGGCAGGTGGCGGATATCTCCGCCAATATCGTCTTTTTTCTGGCTTCTTTGACAACCATCGCCTTGTTGGCCTGTGAATTCGGTTTCTCTAATACACCGGCTTCCGAATTGCAGATCGAAAAAGGGTACGGTGTCGTTCTCTGGATCTTTCTGATCGCGAAAATTTCCCGGATCGTGATCGATCCCAAAGGATTCCGCGAGGAAAAAGCATTCTGGGCGGATTTTTCCCTGTTGGTGGTTTTTGTCCTCGTCTTTATGGGGCATCTCTTTGAAGCAGAACTTTCTCCGGTATTGCAAAAGATTATCCGGGCGGGTACCTACGTTGTACTGTCGATCGTCAGTTTCATTCAGTTGTCCAAGCAAACCGTTTATATGCTGCAAAGGCACTTGAAACCGGAGGTCATGTTTATCACCGGCTTTCTGTTCGTGATCTTTCTGGGAAGTTTGTTGCTGATCCTGCCGCGTACCCATCACGGCGATCTGGATTTTATAGATGCCCTGTTCACTTCCGCCAGCGCCGTCTGTGTGAACGGCCTCTCTTCTGTGGATATCTCCACCTCTTTCACGTTTACGGGGCAAGTTATTATTTTGGGATTGATCCAACTCGGCGGACTGGGGATCATGACTTTTACCAGCTTTTTAGCTCTTTCGTTTTTCCGGCACATCTCTTTCAGTGACGAGGTTTCGCTGAAAAGCATCCTGAACGAAAACTCCCTGAGCGATATTTTCCGTACGCTGATCTCTATTTGCCTGATCACTTTCACGGTGGAAGCGTTGGGAAGCGTTATCGTATACCAGCAGATCGCGGAAATCCCGGAGGATGTTCTTCCGGGAAAAGTGTTCTTTTCTATTTTTCATTCGGTCTCTTCTTTTTGCAATGCCGGTTTCTTTCTGTTGCCGGAAAATATGTATTCGCCCGTTTTGAGAGAACTGCACGGCTTGCAATATACCACGGGGATATTGATCGTGCTGGGCGGATTGGGTTTCCCGATCCTGTTCAATGCCGGGAAGACGATGGGGTATTACCTGCGTAATTTTTACTACCGGTGGACCGGAGCGGCCACCAGTATCCGCAGGCAGGTACATCTGTTGCACCTCTCTTCGCGCATTGTCCTGATCTCCACAGGTTTCCTGATCGTCTCCGGAACGGCCCTGTTCTGGCTGTTTGAGCAAAACGGGGTGCTTCGAGGGTTGGATGTTTCCGATAGTTTAGCGGTCTCCTTTTTCTGTTCCGTCACTCCCCGCAGTGGCGGATTCAACTGTGTCGACACCCCCTCTTTGGGAAATCCGGCTTTTATACTGACGCTTATCCTGATGTGGATCGGAGCCTCCCCCATGTCCACCGGAGGCGGTATTAAAACCACCACACTCGCCGTGGCCGCCAACAATATCTTGTCGGTGATCCGGGGGAAGGAGAAGGTAGAGATCCTGAAGCGGCAGATCCCGACGGATACTATCCGGAAAGCAAACGCTATCATCGGATTGTTTTTGATTTGGATTGTCGGCTGTACGCTGGCATTGAGCATTACGGAGCCCGGGCAGCACATCGCCCCCCTGCTGTTCGAAGCGGTATCGGCCACCTGTACGGTCGGGCTGAGCATGAATGTCACCCCGTCGCTCTCTCTCGCCGGCAAGATCGTTGTTTGCCTCACCCTGTTTGCCGGCAGGGTGGGTATCCTGACCCTGTTGAGCAGGCTGGTCCGCCGGGAGAAGGGCAAGTTGTACGCTTATCCGGAGGAGCAGGTAATTTTGTAGGCATGATTTTAAATAGACTTTTAATACGATTGAACGATGAACTGTATCATTATCGGCCTGAGTAATTTCGGGATTGTACTGGCACAACGCCTCACCGCCCTGGGGCATGAAGTGCTGGGCGTAGACGCAGACCTGAACAAGGTAAACGAGTACAAGGATAGTATTCAGAATACCATTGGTCTGAATATCAACAGCGAACAGGCTGTTCTCTCTTTGCCGCTGAAGGAGGCGGACATTGTTTTTGTCGCTATCCGGAAAGATGTGGGCGCTTCCGTACTTGCAGTGGCCACCCTGAAAGAGCGGCAGGTCAAACGTATTGTCGCCTGCTCTTTTTCCCGGTTGCACACGATGATCCTGCGCACTATGGGGGTCTCGGAGATTATCCAGCCCGAATTGGAGTACGCCAACTATTTCGCTCTGAAAATGGAGCTGGCTACTTCGGTTTATTCGTATATGGTCAGCGAGAATTATTTCATTTATGAAATCCAACTGCCTGCCTCTTTTGTCGGAAGGGCATTCAAAGATGTGCAGTTTGAAAAGGAGTTCGGCCTGAAATTTATTGCCGTCAAGCGGGAAGAGGAGCATGACCGGCGGAACAAAAAGAAGATCGATGTTGTTGCGTACCCGGATGAAGAGTTTGTCATCGGAAAGAATGATATTTTTATTTTGGCGGGCCCTCCCCGGGCGTTTGTCTCATTAAATAAATAAGAAGTGTCCAAAAGCACTTTTTGGACACTTCTTAATAAATAGAACAGAGGGCTACTTAAATTTCACTCTTTCTTACTCTCCGCGTATCGCTTCGATACCGGGCAGTTTTTTGCCTTCGATGTACTCCAGCAAGGCGCCGCCGCCGGTAGATGCGTAGCTGACTTTTTCCTCCAATCCGAATTGGTTGATGGCAGCCACGGAGTCGCCGCCGCCGATGAGTGAAAAGGCTCCTTTGGCGGTTGCTTTTACAATGGCGTCGGCTACGGCTTTGGTCCCTTCGGCGAATTTCGGCATTTCAAATACGCCCACCGGCCCGTTCCACAGGATTGTTTTGGAAGCCTCGATGATCTTGGCGAATTTTTCCCGGGTTTCGGGCCCGATGTCCAGGCCTTCCCAACCGTCGGGTATGTTCATGGAGTCGCACAGGCGGGTATTGGCGTCGTTGCTGAAGGCATCGGCTACCACTGACTGGTCGGCAAGTATTAAGTTTATCTTTGCTTTTTTGGCTTTTTCTATGATCTCCCGGGCCAGTTCCAATTTGTCCTCTTCGCAGATGGAGGAGCCAATGTGTCCGCCCAGCGCTTTTTTAAAGGTGTAGGTCATTCCTCCCCCCAGGATGAGGTTGTCTACCTTGCCCATCAGGTTGAGGATGATGTCTATTTTGGAGGATACTTTGGAGCCTCCCATGATGGCTGTAAAGGGGCGTTCCGGGTTCCGCATCACTTTGTCGACGCTGTCCAGTTCGCCTTTCATTACATAGCCGAACAGTTTGTCGTTCGGGAAGAAGCGGGCGATCACCGCTGTAGAGGCGTGCGCCCGGTGGGCTGTTCCGAAGGCGTCGTTGATCCATACATTTCCCAGCACGGAGAGACGGCGGGCGAACTCTTCGTCGCCTTTCTCTTCTTCTTTGTGAAAGCGCAGGTTTTCCAGCAACAGTACTTCGCCCGGTTTCAGGCCGGCGGCGGCTTTTTCGGCTGCTTCTCCAACACAGTTTTCGGCAAATTTTACCGGAACTCCTACTAATTTTTCCAGGTGTTTCCGGATGTGCTGTAAAGAAAATTTGTCTTCAGGCCCGTTTTTGGGACGGCCGAGGTGCGACATGATAATCACTGAGCCGCCGCCCGCCAGTACTTTTTTGATGGTTGGAACGGCCGCCCGCATGCGGGTATCGTCGGTGATCTCAAATTTATCGTTGAGGGGTACGTTGAAGTCTACCCGGATCAATGCTTTTTTTTCTTTGAAGTTGTACGTGTCTATGGTCTGCATTGTGTATTTGTATTATGGTTTATTTTTCCGCCGATAAAATTACCAATTTATCTTTCGCCGGCAAAATATTTCGGGGTTTTATGCCGGGGGTACCCTATTCTTGTGTTTTTGTTATTTTTATGAAGGTTCTTTTTATATTTGCGTTATGGAAAACATCATCTTTACCTCTCATGCGGCGAAAGAGCTCTCCCGGCTGTTGGAAAGGTACGCTCCGCAGGATCGTTTCGCACTGACCGATCCGAATACTTTCCGGGAGTGCTGGCCGTTGCTGGCGGGAGCCGGAATAGCCGGGGAGCGGGTGTTTGTGACGGAGGAGGGTGAAACCGGAAAGTCTATCGAACAGGTGGTCCGGATCTGGGAGTTCCTGACGGAGAGGGGGGCCAGAAGGAATGCTGTTCTGGTAAACATTGGAGGAGGGGTGGTGACGGATGTTGGCGGTTTTGCCGCTTCTTGTTATAAGCGGGGAATCCGTTGCATCAATGTCCCGACAACATTGCTGGCCCAGGTAGACGCTTCGGTGGGTGGAAAAACCGGCGTTAACTTTCGGGGATTAAAAAATGAGATCGGCACTTTTGCTTTGCCCGAAAAGGTGGTGATCGACACCGTTTTTTTGAAAACACTTCCTTTTCGGCAATTGCTTTCCGGCTATGCGGAGATGTTGAAGCATGCGTTGCTCTCCGGCAGGGAGTGTTTGGATACCCTGTTGAAAATGGAGTTGCACAAGGCTACTCCCCGGCAGCTGGCACCCCTGGTGCGGGAATCGGTGCAGATCAAGGCGGTGGTGGTGGAGAATGATCCGGAAGAACACGGTGTCCGGCGGGCGTTAAATTTCGGGCATACGGTGGGGCATGCTTTGGAAAGTGCCGCCCTGGCAGCCGGCAAAGTGTGGTACCACGGTGATGCGGTGGCCTACGGCCTGTTGGCGGAATTGTTCCTTTCCGTCCGGAAATGGGGATTCGATCCGCTGTTGCTGGAAGAGTTCGCCCGGAAGATCACGGGGATCTACCCCCCGTATGAGCCGGCTGCCACACCGGAAGCGCTGTACGCTCTGATGTTGCACGATAAAAAAAACGAACAGGAGGGGGTGAATTTTACCTTATTGCGGGCGCCGGGCGAGTTTGTGATCGATAATTACTGTAACCGGGAAGAGATCCTTCCGGCGTTGGAATACATCACTCATCTCTGAGCTATGGACCGGAAACTTTGTGTTGTGCCTGTTGCGGTCCGAAACCGGATAGACCTGCCCGCTTCCAAAAGCATCTCCAACCGGGCGCTTGTTATCCACGCTTTGGCAAATAGCTCTGAGCGGTTGGAGAACCTGGCCGTGTGCGACGATACGGATGTATTGGCCGGTGTACTGAGTTCCAATGATCACCGCTTTGATATCGGCCATGCAGGGAGTGCTATGCGTTTTCTGACGGCTTACCTCTCCCGGATTGCCGGGTGTTGGGAACTGACGGGCTCCTCCCGGATGTTGCAACGCCCGATCGGTATTTTGGTGGAGGCCCTGAACCGTTTGGGCGCTAAAATCACTTATACGGGCCGGGAAGGGTATCCTCCTCTTCGCATCTACGGTTCTGCTTTGACCGGAGGCCGTTTGGAGATCCCGGCTTCTGTCAGCAGTCAGTTTGTGTCGGCTTTGCTGATGGTGGCTCCTTATATGTACAACGGCTTGGAGTTGGAATTGACCGGAAAGGTTGTTTCCCGGACCTATATCGACATGACCCTCTCCCTGATGAAGACTTTCGGGGCTGTTGTGGAGGCGGAGGGCAACTGCATCCGGGTGCGGCCGGAGCCTTATGCGGCGATTCCTTATCGCATCGAAAACGACTGGAGCGCAGCTTCTTACTTTTACGAATGGACCGCCGTGGCCGGGAGCGGGCGAGTGGAACTTTCCGGCCTGTTCCCGGAGAGCCTGCAAGGGGATGCCGCGCAACAGGAGCTTTGGGCACAGTTGGGTGTACAGACCTGTTTTGCGGGTGAAACGGTGCAAATAGAGGCTACGGGGGACTCCGCGGACCGCCTGGAGTATGATTTTGTACGGATGCCGGATTTGGTACAATCCTTTGCGGTTGCCTGTTGCCTGAAAGGGGTCCCTTTCTGCTTTTCCGGTGTGGAGACCTTGCGCCTTAAGGAGACTGACCGTACGGAAGCCTTGGTCCGGGAGTTGAAAAAATTGGGGTATGTGCTCCAGGCAGCGGGTAATCGTGTACTCTCCTGGCAGGGAGAGACCTGCACTCCGGATGCGCACCCGGAAATAGAAACGTATCACGACCACCGCATGGCTATGGCTTTTGCCTCCGCTGCTCTCCGTTTTCCCGGTATCGTTGTCCGGGATGCGGCAGTTGTATCTAAATCTTTTCCTGCATTTTGGGAGGAGATGGGTAAATTGGGGTTGCAGGCAGGGGTTTGCGGTTGAGTTTAGAGATGCCCATAAAACGGATTACCGGCGGGTTTTAAAGAATGCTTTCAGTAAAGCGGAATTCTCCTGTTCCAGCACACCGGAAATTACCTCTGTTTTGGGGTGGAGCGGGGCCGGTGAGAGCCGGCTGTACCCCCGTTCCGGGTCCGGAGCGCCGTAGATTAATCTTCCCAATTGGGCCCAAGCCAAGGCGCCTGCGCACATGGTACAGGGTTCCAGGGTGACGTAGAGGGTACAATCGTTGAGGTATTTTCCTCCTAAGGAGGAGGAGGCCATGGTGACGGCCAGCATCTCCGCATGGGCGGTAACATCTCCCAGGCGCTCTGTCTGGTTGTGGGAGCGGGCGATGATCTTATTGCGGCACACGACTACAGCGCCTACGGGGATCTCTCCCTCCTCCGCAGCGGCGCGGGCCTCTTCCAACGCTTTGCGCATGTATAATTCGTGATTCCTATCCATCCGGCCGTAAAAATAGCAAAAAAATTCCTTTTTCGTTTCTATCTGTATAGTCTGCGCATTCTTTATTGTACCTGTCTAACGAGGGCTGAAGACCGGGTGTATACCGGCCGTAAACCGGATGTATAGCTGTTATACTTCTGTGAAAGATGTCGGGAGAAGGGATTTTTTGTCTCCGAAAGGAGAGGATACGCGGCCGGGGAGTTTTATCCGAAAGGAGGTCTGCGTATCGGGTTCCAGGGGTGTGGAGGTTAGCATCTGTTTTAATTTTTTCGTTCTTTGCAGTTTTTCGGGATGCCTATCTGGGATGCAATTTACGGAATTGGTTGTATTTTCGGAAGGGGGAGGGAGGTTTTTTGTAAGGGGGATATCTATTTTTCGGAATTTCTTATGAAGAATGATTGGTTTTATATATTTTTATCGTGTTTTCGACTATACGATACACCTTTAGTATCTTAAAAACCAGTCATATACAACAGTAGTGCATGCTTCCTATAAACATGTTCAATAATAATTGATCATCAAAATGGTTGTAATATGTATCAGGTATTTTGAAATAGAGGCAATTATTTAAACAAAGAAGATGAAAAAGTTTTTTACGATCGTACTTTTGTGTGCAGGTGCATGGGTAGCGACTTTTACTTCCTGCTCAAAGGATGGTGACGATGCACCCACTACCGATGGTGTGCTTATCAATGGCGTGATATGGGCGACGTGTAATGTAGATGCTCCGGGAACTTTTGCAGCTACTCCCGAATCTGCCGGCATGTTCTATCAATGGAACCGAAAATTGGGTTGGAGCAGTACAGACCCCCTGATAGCCAGTGACAGTAGCAATACGTGGGATGACAGCTATGCTTCCAGCGACAGTTGGAGCGCTGCCAACGACCCGTGCCCTTCCGGCTGGCGGGTGCCGACCGATGAAGAGTCGTTTTCATTGCTTGCAACAGACAAGGTTGCTTATACTTGGGGTACATATAATAGTGTTTATGGGATGAAGTTTACAGACAAGGGTTCCGGTGCTACCATTTTTCTTCCTGCTGCCGGTAGCCGTAGCAAGTACGGCGATTCGCTCAACGACGTAGGCCGCCTCGGCTTCTATTGGTCAAGTTCACCCTTCGATTCCTATCATAACGCCTGGAGTCTGAGCTTCATTAGCATCCTTGCCGCCCCGAGCTACTACCACCGGAGCACCGGCCTCTCCGTACGTTGTGTTCGCCGATAACCGGGGAGCGGCTTGTCCGCTCCCATTCGATCCATTTGATTATTTCCGGCCGGTATATAAAACCGGCCGAATCAAATCCAGACGCCACACATACTGTCGTGTGAATTTTTCGCCGAAAAATTAGGATACTGTTTCCCCTGCCCCCCTTCTGTTTCCGGAGGCTTTCCCGTAGTTTTGGAGATGATAACCAATTCTACTGCGGTCTATGTATACGGAAACAGTGTTGCAAAGAGTGGTTGCGCTGAGTTTTATGCCCGGCTTGAATACGGTAGCCGCCCTCCCCGTTATCCGGAGGTGTGGCGGCATTGACGGGCTTTTTTTGGAAAAAGAGCGTACGTTGGTCCGTTTTTGCGCCGAGGCGGGGATCTCTTTGGAACCCGGTGTGCGCTCTCAGGCATTGGCGTTGGCCGAAAAAGAGTTGCCCCACATCGAAAAACATGCCATCCGGATCTGCTGTGCGGAGGAGGGCGATTACCCGTTTTTGCTGCTTCAATGTGCAGATGCGCCGTTTGTGCTGTATTACCGGGGAGTGTTGTCCGATCCGGCCGGAAAGTATTTGGCTATCGTCGGTACCCGGAAGGCTTCTGCCCGCTGCAAATCCCGGGTGCACTCTTTGCTGGAGGGGTTGGCCGGTTATGCTCCCCGCCCGGTTGTTGTGAGCGGTTTGGCGTACGGTATTGATATTTCCGCTCATTTGGCCGCTCTGGAGTTCGGCTTTCCGACGTATACTGTTTTGGGGCACGGGTTGCACAAGGTCTATCCGTCCGAGCACCGGAATATTGCAGAGCGGATCCTTTCTGCCGGAGGAGCGATCATCAGTGAATTTCCTTGCATCCATGAAACGTATAAGAGTCATTTTTTGCAACGCAACCGGATCATCGCCGGGCTTTCGCACGGGGTGTTGATCGCCGAATCGGCTGTGCGGGGAGGAGCGATGACGACTGCCCGGATCGGTGTCTCTTATAACCGGGATGTCATGGCTTTTCCGGGACGACCGGAGGAGTTGTACGCCCGGGGGTGTAATCTGCTGATTAAACACTCCATGGCGGCGTTGGTGGAGGATGCCGGAGATGTTGCTGCTATTTTGAACCTCACCTATCGGAGAAGCCGCCCAAATACCGAAATTCCCGGGCTGTTCCCCGAAAACAGGCATAAAGCGGAGTTGCTTGCTCTCCTGGCGGAAAAGGGGGAGACCGGGGTGGATGAACTCGCTCTCCTTTGCGGGATCCCTGCCGGGGAGCTGAATGTTGTGCTGTTGCAGTTGCAATTGGAGGGTAAAGTCATCGCTTTGCCCGGAAGCCGATACGGTATTCGTTGAGCCAAAAATAATAAATCATTACTTATTAGCTTTCTTATACTTACAATTTAAAATCATCTCCCCGTCGGGATCATAAAAATTTAAGCGGAAAAAAGTTCCGGATTCGCAAATAATTGATAATTTTGGCTGTCGGAAACGTTTGTGTTTCCCGGATGTCGAGTGCGACTATTTACTGAAAACATACTTAATTATTTGCGATGAAACCAGAGATTAAAGAGTTCATGGATGCCTTGAAGGCAAAAACTGTGGGTGAAGGCGAATTTCACCAGGCAGTGGAGGAGGTTATTGAAACCGTATGGGAGACCTATCAGGCCAATCCCAAATACAAAGCCAATAAGATCCTTGAAAAGATGGTAGAACCGGAACGGGTGATCATGTTCCGGGTGCCGTGGATCGACGACAAGGGCGAGGTGCAGATCAACCGCGGCTACCGCGTGCAGTTCAACAGCGCCATTGGGCCTTACAAGGGAGGTATCCGCTTTCACCCTTCTGTGACGCTGGGCGGATTGAAATTTTTGGGTTTTGAGCAGACGTTTAAAAATTCCCTGACCACGTTGCCGATGGGTGGCGGTAAAGGAGGTTCCGACTTCAACCCGAAAGGGAAATCGGACAACGAAGTGATGCGTTTCTGCCAGAGTTTTATGACGGAGTTGTGTAAGCACATCGGCCCCGAAACGGACGTTCCGGCCGGAGACATCGGCGTGGGCGGGCGCGAAGTGGGCTATATGTTCGGACAATACAAGCGGATCTGCAACGAATTTACCGGCGTGCTGACCGGAAAATCGCGGGAGTTCGGCGGTTCGCGTATCCGTCCGGAAGCGACCGGGTACGGTTCTGTTTATTTTGCCCAGCACATGCTGAAGGAGATGGGCCAGGACATCAAAGGAAAAGTGGTGGCGATCTCCGGTTTCGGTAATGTAGCCTGGGGTGCGGCCCAGAAATTGGTGCAGTTGGGCGCTAAATTGGTGGCGATCTCCGGCCCCGACGGTTACATCCACGACGAAAAGGGGTTGACCCAGGCCGGTGTGGATTATATGTTGGAGTTGCGCGCCAGCAATAACGATGTGGTGGCCCCGTATGCCGAGAAATTCGGCGCTAAATTTTACGCCAAACGGAAACCGTGGGAGGTAAAATGCGACATCGCTTTCCCGTGCGCCATCCAGAATGAGTTGAACGAGGAGGATGCCAAAATGTTGATGGCCAACGGTTGTCAGATGGTGGTTGAAACTTCCAACATGGGATGTACCGCAGAGGCTGTCCGCGCGATGAACGGAAAGATCGCTTTTGCCCCGGGCAAGGCTGCCAATGCCGGCGGGGTTGCCGTTTCCGGTTTGGAAATGAGCCAGAATTCCATGCGTTACAGCTGGACAGCGGAAGAGGTGGACGCCAAATTGTCCCAGATCATGAAGGATATTCACGATACCTGCGTGCAATACGGAAAGAATGGCGGCAAGATCGACTATGTGAAAGGCGCTAATATCGGTGGCTTTATCAAAGTGGCCGAAGCGATGTGTGCACAGGGACACGTGTGATTTTTGTCCTATTAATTTAAAGATGCCGTCCGGTACAAGCGGGCGGCATTTTTGTATCTTTGCTCTTGATTTAAAAATAACCTAAAACAGGTCTGGTATGAATCGGGGTATGCTTATAGATACGCACGCACATTTGTACGATCCGGGCTTCCGGGAGGAGATGGAGGAGGTGGTTGGCCGGGCTTCGGAGGCGGGGGTCCGCTACATTGTCCTGCCCGATATCGATGCGGAGAGCCGGGAGAGCATGCTGGAATTGGCAGCCCGGTATCCGGAGATGATGCGCCCGTTGGCCGGACTGCACCCGACATCGGTCAAAGCGGAGTATAAAAAAGAGTTGGCGGCGATCGAGAAAGCGCTGGCACAGCACACGTTTTACGGGATCGGGGAGTGCGGGATCGATCTCTATTGGGACAAGACTTTTTACCGGGAGCAGGTGAAGGTGTTTGAACATTTGCTGGGGATGGCGCGGGAGTTGGATTTTCCCGTCGTCGTACACTCCCGGGATTCCTTGAACGAGATTTTCGAAGTGCTTCGGAAGTATCCGTACACCAAGGGGGTCCTGCACTGTTTTTCGGGTACCCCGGCGGAAGCGGAAAGGGCTTGCGGGATGGGGCTCTATTTAGGTATCGGCGGAGTGGTGACGTTTAAGAAGAGCGGCATGGCCGAGGTGATCCGTTCCGTCGGCCCGGAACGGTTGGTGCTGGAGACGGACGCGCCTTACCTGGCCCCTGTCCCTTACCGGGGCCAACGGAACGAAAGCGCGTACCTTCCGCTGATCCTCCGGAAGATCTCGGAGCTGACCGGTTGTGATGAAAAAAAAATCGGGGAAATAACCACCCGGAATGCGTTGGATTTATTTAATTTGCATCGAAATCCGATTTTGTCATGAGCCAACAACAAGCTGTCTTGATCATTTATACCGGCGGGACCATTGGTATGACCAACGACCCGGCTACCGGGGCGCTCTGTCCGTTTAATTTTGACCAGATCGCCAAAACCGTTCCGGAGATCCGAGAGTTCGGGTTCCGGATAGACAGTTATACGCTGCCGGAAATTATTGACTCTTCCGACCTGAAACCGCAATTGTGGCAGGAGTTGTGCCGGATCATTGCGGAGAACTACGGGAAGTATGCCGGTTTTGTGGTGTTGCACGGAACGGATACGATGGCGTATTCTGCTTCGGCGCTCAGTTTTATGTTGGAGAACCTGGAAAAGCCGGTGGTTTTTACCGGCTCCCAGTTGCCGGTGGGAAAGATCCGGACGGACGGACGGGAGAACCTCATCACCGCCCTGGAGATCGCCGCTGATTATATGCACGGAAAAGCGGTTGTTCCGGAGGTGTGTATCCTGTTCGGGGACAGGTTGCTCCGGGGAAACCGCACTGTTAAGATCAATGCGGAGAGTTTCGAGGCGTTCCAGTCGTTTAATTACCCGCCTTTGGCGGAGATCGGCATCCACATCCAGTATAATTACAGCGCGATCGATTATTCGCCCCGGAACGGGAGTCTTTGCGTTCATAACTGCCTGGACCCCCGGATCGCTATCCTGAAGATCTTTCCGGGATTGCGGAACGAAATTGTCCGGGCGGTGATCGATTCTCCGGGGTTGAAGGGGTTGATCTTAGAGACCTACGGGGCGGGCAACGCCCCCACCGAAGGCGGTTTTCTGGAGTTGATCCGGGAGGCTGCCGTGGAAAAAGGGATTGTGGTCTATAATGTGACCCAGTGCCAGGGAGGGACCGTGGAGATGGGGCGTTATGAAACCAGCCGGGAGTTGCTGAATTACGGTGTGGTGAGCGGATACGACATTACGACGGAGGCTGCTGTGTGTAAGTTGATGTACCTGCTGGGAAAGACCGGGGATGCGAACGAAACCAAAAAATGTTTAAATTCGTCGCTTAAAGGAGAAATTACGGCGGATCGCATTGGTTTTTAACATTTATTTTGTAACTTGCCGCAGATTTTGACTTTTTGGCTGGGAACAGAATGTGAAAAGAATTATTTTTAAAACCATATAGAGTTAAACTTCAATTATTTATAACCAAAAATCAGTTACAGAGATCATGAAAAAACTACTTGCATTAATAGCTGTTTTGGGCATGCTCGTATTCGGAGCTACCAACATGCTAATGGCCCAGGAAGAAACCGCCGCAGAAACCACCGAAATGACGGCAGATGAAATCGCTCCCGCAGCAGAAAATGCCGTGTCGGCGAGTTCGGAAGAGGATGTGGTGGAAAGTTCTTCCATGCACGCCGCTATTAAACAGAAATTTATCGAAGGGGGCGCCGGATTTATGGCTGCCGTTGTGTTGTGTTTGATCTTCGGTTTGGCTATCGCCATTGAACGGGTGCTTTACCTGAACCTGTCGGACACCAATGTGAAAAAACTGGTAGAGGGAGTGGAAGACGCCCTGAACAATGGAGGGGTTGAGGCCGCCAAAGAGTTTTGCCGCAATCAGCGCGGGCCGGTCGCCAGTATTTTCTACCAGGGGCTTATGCGCTATGACCAGGGTGTGGATATGGTGGAAAAGTCGGTAACTTCTTACGGTTCCGTTCAGATGGGCCTTTTGGAAAAAGGATTGACGTGGATCTCTCTGTTTATCGCCATCGCTCCCATGTTGGGGTTCCTCGGTACGGTAATCGGGATGATCCAGGCTTTCGACCAGATCCAGGCTGCAGGGGATATGAGCCCGGCTTTGGTGGCGGGCGGTATTAAAGTGGCTTTGATCACCACCGTGGGCGGTTTGATCGTTGCTATTATCCTCCAGGTATTCTTTAACTATTGTACCTCTAAGATCGAAGGTATTGTAAACAATATGGAAGACGCTTCCGTGAGTTTGTTGGATATTTTAGTAAAATACAACCAAAAAAATGCCTAATTGACCATGATCAATAAAATTTTAAATATACTGTTGATAGCGCTGTTTGTTATTACGGCAGTTGTATTGGGGTTGTTTTTGTTCGGGGGAGAGGCTCCCGGAGCCGACCCCCAGTACTGGACGCCGGCTTACACGTCAACGCTGTTGAACTGGGGTTATGTCTTGTTCGGGATTGCCGTCGTCGCTGCTTTGGCCTTCCCGATCATACGCTTGCTGACCCGCCCCAAAGAGGCTATGAAAAGCTTTATCGGTGTGGCGGTGATCGCTGTGCTTGTATTGATCGCCTATTCCATGTCTGACGGCACTCCGTTGAATCTGATCGGATATACCGGACCGGATAATGTGCCGAACACGCTGATCTGGACGGATACGATTATCTATACCATGTACTTTTTGTTCGCAGGGGCCTTTTTGGCTATCGTAGGCGGAGAGTTGTACAGGAGATTCAGGTAATCGGTAAGGAATAAAATACATTATTATGGCATCAAAAAAAACACCAGAAGTTAACGCTACCTCAACAGCCGACATTGCGTTCCTGTTGTTGGTATTCTTCCTGGCTACAACGACCATGAACGTAGACTCTGGGATGTTCCGCAGATTGCCGCCCTATCAGCCGGATATCGAAAATGCGCCGAAAATTGCAAAACGTAATATTTTGCAGGTTTTGGTGAACAGAAACGATGCCTTGGCCGTGAACGGGGAACTGATGGATGTAAACAACCTGAAAGCCAAAACGATCGAGTTTTTGCTGAATCCAAGCAATAGCGAGGACCTTCCGGCAAAGGAGATCAAGCAGATCGAGCTTTTGGGAAATGTGGAAGTGTCCAAAGGGGTTGTATCTCTGCAAAGTGACAAAGGAACATCTTACGACATGTATATTGCAGTACAGGATCAGTTAGCAGCCGCATTTAATGAAGTGAGGGATCAAAAAGCCATGGCCAAATGGGGCAAAAAATACGCTTCATTGCATCAGGAAGAGCAAGATGCGGTCCGGGCATGGATCCCCATGACGATTTCGGAAGCCGAACCTAAAAATTTGGGAGGGAAAAAATAATGGCAAAGTTTAAAAAAGACGGTAAACGGGAGGTTCCGGCGATTTCGACGGCTTCATTGCCCGATATTGTGTTTATGTTGCTTTTTTTCTTTATGGTAAGTACCACCATGCGCGAAGTAACGATGATGGTTAATAACCAGCTCCCTCTGGCTACGCAAATTTCCAAGTTGGAAAAGAAATCGCTTGTCAGCAACATTTACATCGGACTGCCCCTGGCGACCTATCAGAGAGTGTATGGAACCGAACCCCGTATTCAGTTGAACGATAAGTTCGCCGGTTTACAGGATATCGGTGCTTTTGTCGCTTCGGAAAGGGAGGCCCGGAAGGAAGAAGAGCGGAACAGCATTACCAATAACCTCAAGGTGGATAAATTCACTACGATGGGGATTGTTACGGATCTCAAACAAGAGCTTCGAAAGGCTAATTCGCTTAGGATCAACTACGGAGCCAAGCAGAAAAATTAGAAAAGAAAAAAGGGGATCAAACATCCCCTTTTTCTTTGAATTTTATTACTTTTGCAGCACCTTCGTAAAGGTTTCGTAGTTCAATGGATAGAATGAAGGATTCCGGTTCCTTTGATTGGGGTTCGAGTCCCCACGAGACCACAGAGAGCATCCGTTAACGGGTGCTTTTTTGTTTCTATCCGTACGGATCTTTCCTGCGCGACCGTGTGATGTGCCTACCCCGTCGAAACCTTTGACCGGTGCGTTCACGTACAAAAAGTCGATAAACCTACTAACAGGTACTGAAACATCAAAAATCAGAGATATGCAAAAAGGTCTTTTCGTCATTGCAACAGTGTTCATTTTATTATTTTCTAACCGACAAGCCATGGCACAATCGTATGAGGTAATTGAAAGAGAGGGGATGAAGATACATGTATTTACATCCAAACCGGTTATTTTTGAAGTCACTTCTGTTTTGCTCGAAGGGAAACGGGAGGTAATCCTGGTGGATGCGCAGTTCAGCAAAGAGGATGCAAAACGGGTCGTGGAGCTGATCAAAAAGACAGGAAAGGAGTTGTCTATGATCTTTATCAGTTATTCCGATCCCGATTTCTATTTCGGGTTGTACGATATCCTGCAGGAGTTTCCCAAGGTAAAGGTCTATTCCACGGCCCAGACGGCCTACCTTATTCAGGCTACTAAAGAGGAAAAGATGGCCATCTGGTCGCCCCGTTTGGGAGAGAACGCTCCGGAGAAGATCGTTGTCCCGGCAGTGCTCTCCCAAAACTATTTCCTGCTGGAAGACAGGCGGATAGAGGTAAAGAAGATCCCCGGCGACGAACAGCATGCATTTTTGTGGATCCCGTCCGCCCGCACGATTCTCGGAGGGGTGTACCTGACCGCCGGGGAACATCCCTGGGTGGCCGATTCGCAAAGCAAAGAGGAGCGGGTCAAATGGGTGGCCGGATTGCAGGTCATGGAGGAGTTGCAGCCGGAGTATGCGATACCGGCGCATTTTGCAGCCGGAAAGACACGTTTGAAAGGAGATGCGCCGATCGCCTTTACCAGGCAGTATTTAGCAGCATTGGAGCAGGTACTGGCAACAACGGCGAAGAGTGAAGAGGTCGTTCAAAAAATGAAAACGCTCTATCCGGAGTTGGAGGGCGTATCGAATCTGGAGATGACGGCAAAGGTGTTGAAGGGGGAGTTGACGTGGAAAACAGCACACGCTTTTCCCGCCATCGGCCGGAAGGCGGAGGTCAATTTCGGAGGGGATTTTGTGTTTGACCTGCACTTTGAAGACGACCGTTTTATGAGCTTTGCAGGGACGACCGGCAGCCTGAAAGGCGCCACCGACCGGGTGCAATATACGGCCGTAGAGGTGGCCCCCCAAGTTTACATGGTCTACTGGAAAGAACCTAAAAACGGTTCCCACGTTGTCCATGTGGAGGATTTCGGCGCAGGTGTGGCATACACCAACATCAGCGCTCCCGATGGTTCTTTCACAAACCTGAAAGGGTCGCTGCGGTGGCTGCCGTAGGGGTTATTGCAGCAGCGCTTTTTCGGCGTTGATGGCCCGGGAGCAGTCCCATTTGTGGCGTTGGAATTTTTGGCGGATCTCGTCCAGGCAGAGGTTGCCGATACTCCCTTCGTGGGTGTGGTGCAGGGGCCTCTCCGCATCTCCGGCATAGGCTCCGGCCTGTACCTTCAACCCTACCGTTTTGTACGCTTCCCGGAAGGGAATGCCCGCCGTCACCAGGTCGTTGACGTCCTCTACCGTGAACAGGTAGTTGTAGATGGGATTTTTCAGGATCTCCCGGTTCAACTCCATCTCTTTCAGCACCGCCACGGCCATCGTCAGACAATCCGACAGCTCCTGAAAGGCCGGGAAGAAGATCTCTTTGGTCAGTTGCATGTCGCGGAAATAGCCGGAGGTGAGGTTGGCGCACAACAGGGCCAACTGGCCTGGCAGCGACTGCAAGCGGTTGCATCTGGCGCGGATGAGTTCAAAGATGTCCGGGTTCTTTTTGTGCGGCATGATGCTGGAGCCGGTGGTAAACCGGTCCGGGAGCTTGACAAATCCGAAGTTCCCACAGGAGTACAGGCAAACGTCGGCCGCCATTTTACCCAAGGTGGAGGCCACGGAGGCCAGGGCGAACAGTACGTTTTTCTCCATCTTTCCCCGCTGCATCTGCGCGTAGGCCGCGTTCCAGGCCAAATCCCCGAACCCCAGCAGGCGGGTGGTGAGTTTCCGGTCGAGCGGCACCGATGAGCCGTAACCGGCCCCCGAACCGAGCGGGTTGGTATCCACCAGTTCGTAAGCCGCCCGAAGTTGCAGGAGGTCATCCGCCAGCGACTCCGCGTAAGCGCCGAACCACATCCCGAAGGAGGAGGGCATGGCAATTTGGAGGTGGGTGTAGCCGGGCAGCAGAATCTCTTTGGAGGCTTCGGCTTTTTGAAGCAGCAGGTCAAAGAGTGTTTCCGTCTGTTCCGACAGGCGGATGAGTTTCGTCCGGGTAAAGAGTTTGATGTCCGTTAGCACCTGGTCGTTGCGGGAGCGGCCGGTGTGTATCCGTTTGCCCGCTTCCCCGCACGCACGGGTCAGCTCCAATTCGATCTGGGAGTGGATGTCCTCTACCCCTTCTTCGATCCGGAAATCGCCCTGATCGATGGACTTTGCTATCTCCTTCAGGGCCTTCTCCAGCGATTGCAGGTCGGCGGCATCCATCAGCCCGATGTGGTGCAGCATCTTCAGGTGCGCCAGGTTGCCCAATACATCGGCGTGCGCCAGCATCAAGTCCAACTCCCTGTCGCGCCCTACCGTAAACTGCTCCGTAAAGCGGTCGATGTCGTATCCTTTATCCCAAAGCTTCATGTGTTGTATCTTTCTAATTTTAATCCGTCCAACAACCGGACAAAGATATCGATTCCTTCCCGGATTTCCTCTGTCCGGATGTATTCGTTGGCCGTGTGGCTCCGGGCGCTGTCTCCCGGCCCGATTTTCAGGGAGGGCCAGGGGATGACCGCCTGGTTGGAGGTGGTCGGGGAGCCGTACAGCGTCCGCCCCAGTTCTTTGCAGCGTTGCACTACCGGATGGCTCTCCGGGATGGAAGAGGAGTTCAAGGAGAATGAACGGGGAGCGACGTCGCTCTTTACCGCTTTCCGGATGGTGTCGCAGATCGCTTCGTTGGTGTAAAATTCGTTTACCCGGACATCTACGGTAAAGGTGCATTCCGCCGGGACGACGTTGTGCAGGGAGCCGGCCCGGATGCCCGTGACGCTCATCTTGACCCGCCCTAATAGAGGCGATTCCTTTTCAAACCGGTAGTTCCGGAACCAGTCGATGTCGGGCAGCGCCTCGTAAATGGCGTTGATCCCTTCTTCCCGCGCCGCGTGGCCGGATTTTCCGCGGGCGGTGCAATCCAACACCATCAACCCTTTCTCTGCAATGGCCGCGTGCATTCCGGTCGGCTCGCCGACAAGCGCCAAAGTCACCGGCCCCAACTCCCCTACGATGCTTTGTATGCCGCCTTTCCCGGTGTTCTCCTCCTCGGCAGATTCCAAACAGATGAGGTTGAAGGGCTGCTCCGTCTGTTCCAGGCGGAGGAAGGCCGCCAGCATGGACACAATGCTGCCGCCGGTGTCGTTGCTGCCCAATCCGAACAACTTCCCATCCCGCTCCACCGGGAGGAAAGGATCCGTTTCCCACGCCCCGTTCGGCTTCACTGTATCGATGTGCGCATCCAGAAGGATGGTCGGCTTGTTCCGGTCGAATTGTTTGGAGCGTACCCACACGTTGTTGCCTTTGCGTTCCGGTTTGTATCCGCAGGAGCACCAGGTCGTTTCCAACAACTCCGCTACGGCACCCTCCTCTTGGCTGAAAGAGGGTATCGCAATGATTTTTTTCAATAAGGCAACTGCTTCGTCTGCGTTCATGGTGGTATTTTATAAGGATAAGAGAGTCCCTCCGTTTAAATTTTCCGGAGAGGTCAACCGCACGCTTCCTACACCGGCTTCCAGCGTTTTGAAAGCGTTTTCCAATTTCGGAAGCATGCCGGAGTGGAGCACGCCCCGGGCCAACAACTCCCGGTAGTCGTGTTTGTTGATGCGGGGGATGACGCTCTGTTCGTCGTTTACATCCAACAGTACGCCCGGTTTGTCGAAACAGAAGGTGAGTTCCGTTTCGTAGCGGCTGCTGAGGGCCGTTGCAACCGCCCCCGCTACGCTGTCCGCGTTGGTGTTCAGCAGTTGCCCTTCGCGGGAACAGGTAATGGGTGAGATGACCGGCAGTATGCGGTTTTCCAGCAACAGCGCCAACGCTTCCGTCCGGACAGTGTCGATGTCCCCGACAAAGCCCCAGTCGATTTCTCCCCGCTCCCGCTTGTGGGAAACAACCAATCCCATGTCGCACCCGGACAATCCGCAGGCATTGACCCCGCGCGCCTGCAAACCGGCGACGATCTTTTTGTTGGCCAGGCCGGCGTACGCCATAACGGCCACTTCCAAGGTGCGGCTGTCGGTTATGCGCCTCCCCTCGTGCATCCGGACTTCCAATCCCAATGCGGCCGACAACTGCCCGGCCATAGAGCCGCCGCCGTGTACCAGCAGGCAACCGGGCCAGAGGGCGGCCAGGCGGTCGTTCAGGCCGTTCAGGCCGTTCAGTACCGCATCGTCTTCGACCAGTTTACCGCCGATCTTGATAATCTTTACCTTCATTTCTCCCCTCCCCGCGTTTTCAATTCGTGCAGGGCCGCTGCAAAGGCTTTCAGGAAAAGGTCCGCTTCTGCGGCGGTGATGGTGAGGGAGGGCAATAAGCGGAGGGTGTTTTTACCGCTGTACCCGACCAACACCCGGTGTTTTTGGGCCAACAACGCCCGTACCTCCGACTGGGGATAGGCGGTGTCCACTCCGATCATCAGCCCCCTGCCCCGGACTTCCCGCACTCCGTCCATCTCTTTCAGTTTCTCCGTCAGGTAGTTGCCCAATGCGGCAGCGTTGTTGAGCACATACTCCCGCTCCATGACTTCCAGAACGGCCAATGCCGCCGCGCAGGCCAGGTGGTTGCCGCCGAACGTCGTCCCCAACATCCCTTTTTGCGCCGCAATCGCTTCGCTGAGCAGCACGCCCCCGATGGGAAAACCGTTCCCCATCCCTTTGGCGGTGGTGATGATGTCGGGCTCTACACCGGCATACTGGTGGGCGAAAAATTTTCCGCTGCGCCCATAGCCCGATTGGATCTCGTCTAAGATCATCAGGGTGCCGGCGGCGGTGCAGCTGCTGCGCATCCGGCGCAGGAATGCCTCCTCGGCCACGCGGATGCCTCCCACGCCCTGTATCCCTTCCACTATGACTGCGGCATACTCCCCGGCGGCCAACTCTTTTTCCAATGCCTCCGGGTCGTTGAACGGCAGGAAGGTGACCCGGTGGCCGCAATTCAGCGGCGCCTGTATGGCCGGATTGTCCGTTGCGGCAACGGCGGCGCTGGTGCGCCCGTGGAAGGCGCCGCGGAAGGCCGCTATCTTCTCCCTTCCGGTGACAAAGGAGGCGACTTTCAGGGAGTTTTCGTTGGCTTCCGCCCCGCTGTTGCACAGAAAAAGGGCGTAATTTTCACATCCGCTTAGTTTTCCGAGGCGCTCCGCCAGCTGTTCTTGCAGGGTATTCCGCACCGAATTGGAGTAAAACCCTATCCGATTGAGCTGTGCCGTCAAGCGCTCCACATACAGGGGGTGGCTGTGCCCGATGGAGATTACGGCGTGCCCGCCGTAAAAATCGAGGTACTTCTCCCCCTTGTCGTCCCAAAGCCAGGAGCCTTTTGCCCGGACAGGCTCCAACCCCATCAGATCGTATACGTCAAATAAATGCATCTCTTCTTTTTAAAAGTAGTTCGCTTTCAACCGCAATCCTTCTGTTTCTTCCCACCCGAACATCAGGTTCATGTTTTGGACCGCCTGCCCGGAAGCGCCCTTGAGCAGGTTGTCTATCACAGAGGTAATCAGCACTTTGTTCCCTTCGCAGTGAATTTGGATGAAGCAGTAATTGGTGTTGACCACCTGCTTCATATAGACCGCTTCGTCGCTGATGCAGACAAACGGGTGTTCTTTGTAGTACGCCCGGTAGAGTTCCGTCAACTCCCCACAGGCGGCCTCCAAACGGAGCACGGTATTCGCCAGGATCCCGCGGCTGTGGCAGCCCCGCACCGGCACAAACGCAACATCCGTTTGACCGGCCCCCGCGCGTTGCAGGGTTTCGACGATCTCCCCCAAATGTTGGTGGGTAAATACCTTGTAGTTGGACAAATTGTCGTTGCGGTTGCTGAAATGGGTGTCTGCCGTCGGTTTCTGCCCGGCCCCGGTGGATCCGGTGATGCCGGTCACCGTCACTTCGCCGGGCAACCGGCCGGCGGCGGCCAGCGGCAACAAGCCCAACTCGATGGCCGTGGCAAAACAGCCCGGATTGGCAATGTTGTGTGCGTGCACAATATCATCACGAAATACTTCGGGAAGTCCGTATACGAAATGGCGTTGGCCGTGCGTGGCATTGATGCGAAAATCATTGCTCAGGTCGATGATGCGGGTACTTTCCGGCAAGCGGTGCTGTTCAAGGAAAGCGGCCGACAAGCCATGTCCCAGGCAGAGGAAAATCACA
>QMCD01000344.1_pt1 | contig 67152 bp, 36 predicted proteins | sample 1821841 | NCBI WGS metagenome assembly QMCD01 (sample SAMN01991225, study PRJNA193472) | Termite gut metagenome, whole genome shotgun sequencing project. | isolation source: worker | host: Macrotermes natalensis
ACAAATACCTATTAATCATAACTCTAAGGAATTCTTTTCACCTACCACCTCCCCCTACGGGTACTCCTCCTCCCGGGAGGAGGAGAATAGAGATACTACTGATTATTATATAGAAATACTACTGGTTGTTAATAGAGATACTACTGATTATTAAGACATGCGAAACCTAAATTAAATAAAAATGAAAAAGAACTTATTTCTATTATTGATGCTATTTGCATTGCCTTTTGCATTGCAAGCAGAAACGTTTAACGTTAAGAAGTACGGCGCACGGGGAAATGGCAAAAAGCTGGATTCACCGGCTATCCAGAAAGCGATTGATGCCTGTCATAAAGCAGGCGGGGGAACGGTACTCGTTCCTGCCGGTACATATCTTTCCGCTACTATTGTGCTGAAAGATAATGTAACCCTGCATCTGGAAAAAGACGCATTGATTCTGGGTACTACGGACTATAAAGCCTATGATAACCCGGATCCTTTTACGGAAGGTCTCGGTATTGATGTCGGTTGGGCATTATTGGTAGCAGTGGATGCAAAGAACGTTGCACTGGAGGGTGAAGGCGTTATCGACGGACAAGGCTCGGCTTTGAAAGAACGCCATATTAAGGTTGATACCCGTCCGGAAGGACAACGTTGGGGGTTACGTCCTTTTCTGCTCCGCTGGGTTCGTTGCGAGGGCGTGCGTGTAGAAGGGGTTACTTTGAAATATGCAGGCGCCTGGACTTCACATTATTTCCAATGCCGCAATGTGAATATCCATCATGTTACAATCCGCAGTTTCGGGGTGGCGCATAATGATGGTATCAATATTGACGGCTGCCGGCATGTACGTATCAGCAACTGCGATATTGTCAGCGGTGACGATGCGCTCTGTTTCAAGACAACCTCCAGCAAAATGGGATGCGATGATATTATCGTAACGGATATGAAACTGAAAAGCAACCAGGCGGGAATTAAGATGGGGACGGAATCTATGGGCGGATTCGAGAATATCAAGATAAGCAATTGCCATATCTACGACACTAAGAATGGGGGCATCAAACTTTTCTCTGTAGACGGCGCACATTTGCGTAACATAGAAATCTCCGATATCACGATGGATGAAGTACGTACACCGATGCTGTTCCGTCTGGGCGCCCGCCTGAGTGTGTTCCGTAAGAAAGAAGATGTACAACAACCTGTCGGGGTCTATGAGAATGTAGTTATCCGCAATGTGAAGGCGGTTGCTGCCGATAATGCCCAGTTGACTCCCCCATCGGGTATTCTGATTACAGGCATTCCGGGACATTATATCACAAACCTGACATTGGAAAACATTCATATCCGCCTGTTAGGCACGGGAACGCCGGAGGATGCTTTGTCCAAAGTGCCCGAAGCGGTTGACCAATATCCGGAGGTTAAAACATTCGGCCCCAAAATACCGGCTTATGGCGTATGGGCGCGCCACGTGAAAGGTCTGAAACTGAAGAACGTCACATTTGAGTTAAAGAATCCGGATGCTCGTCCGGAGATTATTTGCGAGGATGGCGACATACAGATATATTAAAGGGGTTATAGGAGTTAAAGGAGTTGAAGGAGTTAAAGCCAATCAAAGAAGCCTGTTCTCTTTGTGATAAGTAGATGATCATAATTAGTTTATACTATGAATGATGATATAGCGAAACGGAATCTCAATCCGGTTGCTGCGCAATGCAAGCAATTTTTTAGACGCGGATAACGCGGATGACGCGGATTTTTAAATGCTGCGCTACGTTATCCCACCCGGAAGATAAAAAAGAGATCCGCGTCATCCGCGTTATCTGCGTCTAAAAAATTATAGTATAAACTAATTATGAACATTTACTTAACGGTTGATAATAGCCAAGTCTGCAACCGGCCTGAACCATACTCTGTATGCGACTCATTATGTGTCTCCCTAATCCCTTAACCACTAATTATCATAAATAATCTATATATTAGCATACCATGAGTAAAATATTGAATGCAACCATGTTGCTGTTTGCGGCATTACTGACCGCTTGTTCCACTCCCGATACGTGGGAGTTGGTGTCTGAGAATCAAAACATTCGTTTCGTCCTGGAAAACAAAGGAGAAGCAGTGAAGAACCTCAGCTACTCCGTTTATTATAAAGGTGCGGTAGCGATAGAGACATCCCTTCTGGGCTTGGTAATGGATAATTGCGAATACGGTAAAGACGCACAATTCATTTCTGCTTCCGCAGTGAAAGAAATCAATGACGCTTATCAACTGAAATCCGGCAAGAAGCTGAATACGGCTGATGAATGCCGCGAGCAGACATTTACTTTCCGTACAAAAGAAGGAGCCTCGTTCGACCTGATTGTGCGGGCGTACAGTGACGGCGTCGCTTTCCGCTACGCACTTCCGGGAGAGGACGAACAAACCCACGTCATTCAAGCCGAGCATACGGAATTTGCCGTACCGGCGAACGGAAAAGCATGGATACATCCGTATGACTGGAACAACCGCCGTAAACCAAGTTACGAACAATATTGTGAGAGTGAAATAGAGATTCGTTCGGAGTGCGAACACGGACGCGGCTGGGCGTTTCCCATGTTGTTCAATACCAGTGATGTTTGGATGATGATAACAGAAGCTCATCTGGATGGTTCGTATCCCGCCACCCACATTGATAATGCGGGAACCAACAAAGCGTATAAAATCCGCTTTCCGGAAATTGACGAACCGATTATACCGGATGCGGTAGAACCCGAATGGTCGTTGCCCTGGTTAACTCCCTGGCGTGCGATAATTGTAGGAGATGATTTGAACGCGATATTCCAAACACAGATGGTAACGCATCTGAATCCTGCTTCAGTTGTGGAAGATGAAACATGGATTAAAGCCGGGCGGGCTTCCTGGAGTTGGTGGTCTGAAGGGAGTACTTCCCGCGATTATAAAGCGCAACTGACTTACACAGACCTCAGCGCCGAAATGGGCTGGGAATATATGCTGATTGATGCAGGGTGGCAGCGTATGGGCAACGGCGGCACGATGGAAGACGTAGTGAGGTATGCACAGCAGAAAGGTGTAGGCGTTTGGTTGTGGTATCACTCCGGTGCGGGACGCGATAAAGGTTCCGATGCTTCATACAATCTTATGAGTGACCCGGAACTGCGCCGCGCGGAGATGAAACGTATCAGTGAAATCGGGGTAAAAGGCATTAAAGTAGATTTCTTTGATACGGACAAGCAGCGGATTATTCAACTTTATCCTGCTTTGCTGAAAGATGCGGCAGACAATCATCTGTTGGTAGACCTTCACGGCGCTACTCTACCTCGTGGTTTTGAACGTACTTATCCCAATCTGTTGACGACGGAAGCTATCCGTGGTGCGGAAACTCTGGGGAATCAGGAACGTTGCGACCTGGCAGCCGTACATAATGCTACGGTACCTTTTACGCGCAACGTGGTGGGTTCGATGGACTATACGCCGGTTACTTTCTCCAATAAAGTCCGTCAAGGCATTCCGGCTATACGTAAAACAACGATGGGGCATCAATTGGCCTTGGCTGTTGTGTTCGAATCGGGTTTCCAGTGTCTGGCAGATAAGGCTGAGTCTTATCTCTCATTGCCGGAACAGCCGAAACAGTTCCTGAAAGAAGTACCGGCTGCCTGGGATGAAAGCCGCTTGTTGGCAGGATATCCGGCGGATTACGCAGTTGTGGCGCGCCGTGTGGGCGACGTATGGTACATTGGCGGTATCAGTGGCAAGGAGGAGGAACGTGAAATAGAATTCACTTTGCCTGCGGAATGCCTCGATAAGTCGTTCACGATGATTACCGATGGAAAGGACAAGGATAGTTTTGGCTATATGCCTGTAGAGAAGACTGATGGGGCTGTGAAGGTGAAGGTTCTTCCGAATGGAGGGTTTGCCGGGATAATACGATAGCGAAGCCATTCAAAATTCATAATTGCGAAGCTCGAAGTACTTAATAATAATATCACTATAAAATCAAAAGAATGAAGAAGAGATTAATTTTAGTAGCATTAGCTCTGCTTACCCTACTGCCCGCCCGGGCGCAAATAGCCTGGGAACAAGTAGAACCCGGCGTATGGAAAGGAATTGTAGGTACACCGGAAGAATACTCCTTGCTGAGTGTAGCCGGCATAACCCCACGAAAAGAAGGCTTCACCCGTTTACCGGAAGTTACGCTCCCCGAACTGGCAAATGAAATTGTGGGCGCCATACAAGATGGCAAAACGAGCCTTCGCATTCCTCTACAGCGTAAGGAACAGGTCTATGGTTTCGGATTGAATTTCCAAACCGTACATCAGCGCGGAAAGATACTGAACCTGCATGTCGACCATTACGGCGGGCGTGACAACGGACGTACACATGCTCCCGTGCCGTTCTATATCTCAAGTCTGGGTTATGGAGTATTGATTAACTCTGCCCGTTATCTGACGGTATATGCAGGCAGCGGCGCACGCAAAGACAGCCCCAATGCACCTGTGGCAAAGGACCGTAACTTGGACAATACCTGGACATCAGCCCCTTATTCGGATGCAGTTTCCATTCTGATTCCTGCGCCGGGTACGGAGATTTACCTGTTTGCCGGACCTACCCCGATGGATGTTGTTCGCCGTTACAATCTGTTTTGTGGTGGCGGCACGTTGCCTCCGCGTTGGGGACTGGGCTTCACGCAACGTACCAAGAAACTGTATACCGCCGATGACGTGAAGAAAGAGGCGGATGAATTTGAACAGCGTGGCTTCCCGTTGGATTTTATAGGCTTGGAACCGGGCTGGCAAAGCAAGGCATACCCGTGTACGTTTGAGTGGGACGCCACCCGTTACCCCGACCCTGCCGGTTTTATAAACGAAATGCTCGACAAAGGCGTCCGCATTAACTTGTGGACAAATCCATACGTGTCTCCCGACTCTAAAATATATAAAGAAATGTATCCGGTGAGTGGTTCGCATACCGTATGGTGTGGCATTGTGCCCGATTTGGCAGGTGAAGAAGCCCGTAGAATATGGATGGACAAACTGGAACAGGAGCACATCAGCATTGGAGTCAGCGGTTATAAAGTGGACGAAGTAGACGGATACGACCGTTACCTCTGGCCCGATGTGGCAACTTTCCCCAGCGGGATAGCTGCCGAGCAGATGCGTCAGACTTATGGCTTGTGGGTACAGCGCACCACTGCCGAGTTGTACAGAAAACGTAACCAGCGTACCTTCGGACTGGTTCGTGCATCGAATGCCGGCGGAAGTTCTCTGCCTTATGTTATCTATAATGATTATTACAGTCATCAGGACTTCATCACGGCTTTGATTAACTCCGGTTTCAGTGGTGTATTGTGGACGCCGGAAGTACGCAGTTCCAAGTCGCCGGAAGATTGGTTGCGCCGTTTCCAGTCGGTTGTGTTCTCGCCGATGGCTATGATTAATGCATGGTCCAGCGGGACGAAACCCTGGACTTTCCCTGAAGTGGAAAACCAAATCAAGGAATACGCCCTGTTGCGTATGCAGATGATGCCATATTGGTATACGGAGTTTGCACGCTATCACTTTGACGGTGTACCGCCGTTCCGTGCCGTGAACCTGGAGCCGGGCTTTAATCCCGAAGCCGGGGTTGTGGCCAGACTGACGGATGCGAACCTGGATGATAATCCTTATCTGGAGGCTGTTTCAAAAGAAATCAAGGATCAGTATATGGCGGGTGAATACCTGTTGGTAGCTCCTATGTTTAAAGACCAAAAGGAGCGCACGGTGGTGTTGCCGAAAGGAAACTGGTATGACTTTTATACGGGTAAGTATGTGGGTAATGGCGAGAAGATTACGGTAGCTCCCGGTTTAGACCGCATTCCGGTATATGTGAAGGATGGTGCCATACTTCCGTTTATGGAAGCGCGCCTACATGCACCGAAGGCGGGTGAGAAGGTGAATCTCGAAATCAGGCATTACGGAAAGGCGGATGGCGCTTACCGTCTGTATGATGATGACGGTGAGACTTTCGATTATGAAAAGGGTGTCTATTCCTGGCGCGATATCAGAGTGGTGCGTGATAAGAAGGGTCAGTTGAAAGGTACAATCTCGAAGGCTGAAAAAGGTAAGCCGGATAATATTGCGAATGTTACCTGGAAGTTTATGACAGGTAATTAGTGGTTAGTGATTAGCAATTAGTGATTAGCAATTAGTGTTCAGTGAAGCTAATGATTAATAGAAGTATCTCTATTCTCCTCCTCCTGGGAGGAGGAGTACCCCGAAGGGGGGAGGTGGTAGGTAAAATAAATACCTATTAATCATAACTCTAAGGAATTCTTTCTGCCTACCACCTCCCCCTGCGGTGCGGGTACTCCTCCTCCCAGGAGGAGGAGAATAGAGATACTCTTGTTAATCACTAATTACTTATCATTAATCCCTAATCCCTAATCATTCAACGCTAATCATTCAACACTAATCCCTATCCCCTAATCCCTGCGAAGCTCCGCTTCGCAACCGTACTACTTATTAACAACAATAAAAAAGATTATGAAGAATATATGGATATTCACCCTGTTGCTCTGCTGCTTCACCATGCGTGCGGCAGACAACCCAAACGTGAAGAAACTCTTTACCGTTACATCCGGCGAACTGAAACTAACCTTCATGGTTGGAACGGACAATCGCCTGTATCAATTAGGATTTGGCGATGCCGCACGTGAAGTAACCCCACCCGCCAAGATGCCCTCGCGCGAATGGGAATTCCTGCCCCCTTATGGAAACGGAGTATTAACCGAACCCGCCATCCAGGCTACCCATACCGATGGAAACACCTCTACCGAACTTCATTACGCGGAGCATCGCACGGAAACACCGGCGCCGGGCATCGAGCAAACCGTTATTTCATTGAAAGACCCCGCCTATCCGTTCACGGTAGATATCTTCATCAAGTGCTACACGGACAACAGCATGATGGAAATCTGGAATACCGTTACGCACAACGAGCAAGGCAAGGTGGTACTGCACCGTTTTGCATCCGCCTCTCCTATAGTGAAAGCCCGCGAATATTGGCTTACCCAATTCATGGGCAACTATAAGCGCGAAGCAACCCTCGCTGAAGAACGCCTTTCGGAAGGAGTGAAGATACTGGACTCCAAATTAGGCATCCGCGCCCATCAGATGCGTATTCCTTCTTTTATGCTTTCGTTGGACGCACCTGCCAAAGAGAACGAAGGTGAGGTGCTGGCTGCTTCCCTCCGCTGGAGCGGCAGCTTCCAGTTTGCTTTTGATGTGGACTGGAATAAGAACTTGCGTCTGCTCACCGGTATGAACCCGTTAGGCTCGCAGTACAATCTGGAGCGTGGCGACGCATTTACCACACCTGCCATTCTTTATGCTTACAGCAAGCAGGGGAAAGGTGAAGTCAGCCGCCGCTTCCACCGCTGGGCAATGGCTAACGCTATTCGTGATGCGGAGAAAGACCGTCCCGTCCTGTTGAATAACTGGGAGGCTACGCATTGTGATTTCGATGAAGAGCGTCTGAAACAACTCTTTGACGGCGCCCGCCAGGTAGGTGCAGAGCTTTTCTTGCTGGACGACGGATGGTTTGGCAACGGCGCGTATTCGCGCGACGACGACAAGCACGGTCTGGGCGACTGGGAACCTTCTACCAGGAAACTTCCCCGTGGACTGTCGTACATCGCCGGGGAAGCGTTGAAGCGTAAAGTCGGTTTTGGTATCTGGCTGGAGCCTGAGATGGTGAATCCGCAAAGCGAACTCTATCAGAAGCATCCCGACTGGATTATTACCCAACCCGGGCGCGAAGCGATACTTGGCCGTCATCAGGAGATACTCGACTTGACGCGCCCCGAGGTACAGGCCTTTGAATGGGGTATTATCGACAAGACTCTGCGCCCCAATCCGGACATCAGTTACGTGAAGTGGGATTGCAACCGCTACATCACCCAACCGGGGTCGTCTTATCTGCAACCGGCCAATCAAAGCCACCTCTGGATAGACTATAACCGGGCGCTCTACCAGTTGATGGATCGTTTTGCCAAAGGTTTCCCCAACGTAATGGCGATGCTTTGCGCAGGTGGTTCGGGGCGTGTGGACTATGGCGCGATGCCTTATTTCCATTCATTCTGGCCCAGTGATAATACAGACCCGTTGGGGCGTATCAAGATACAGTGGGGCTTTTCGCATTTCTTCCCTGCCAATACGATTTCGGCTCACGTCACCCGCATGGGTAAGCGTCATTTGAAGATGGCTATTGACGTAGCGTTGAGCGGCGCGTTTGGCATTGACCTGGCGCTGGATAAGGCAACGGCCGAAGAACGCGCCCGGATAGCCGATGCGGTGAAACTGTATAAGGAGCGGATACGTCCATTGGTGATGCGCGGTGAGCTTTACCGTCTGGTTTCTCCTTATGAATCGCCGTTAGCGTCTTTGAGTTATGTTGCGGTGGATAAGAAACAGGCGGTGGTCTACCTTTACCAGACGAAGGATGGCAACGAATCGCGGGTAAGGCTTGGAGGGCTTGAGGCTGACAGGAAATATCGCGTCGAGGAGGTAAGCCTTCCCAAAGGAGTGGTTTCCCGTTTCCCTGCCAATGGAAAGGTGTTTACCGGAGCCGAGTTGATGGAGCAAGGGCTGGAAAATCCGTTGAATACTCAGTTTGAGAGTGCGGTGCTGGTGGTTTATTAAACACAGGGAGATAGAGAGAGTTTCTTTGTTGAGCATAGAGATGCAGAGAGTTTTTCTTTATTGAACACAGAGGCACAGAGACACAGAGAGTTCTTTTCTCTGCGACGTAGTCGCCTCCTCTCTGTGTGCTCTCATTTATGTTCTCTTCTTAAAAGAAAAATAAACTCTGTGTCTCTGTACCTCTGTGTTCAATAAAAAGAACTCTCTGCATCTCTGTGTTCAACAAAGAAAAACTCTGTCTCTCTGTGCCTCTGTGTTGAAACATCTATATAAAACAATACCATATATTATACTATTATGAACCTCAAAAGAAACCTTTTACTTCTCTCTTTCGCCTTAACCGCCTTGTCGGCTGTGGCGCAGACAGAAGACCGGTGGGCTATTCAGAACGATGGCTCCATCCGTTGGAATATCAATCAGAATATTCCCCATGACGACCATCTGGAAATGAGCGGCCAGCAACTTTCCGTTGTTCTCCGCTACGGGGTGGATGCGCAGAAACGCTTTCACCTCAACCGCAGCCTGGTTTTCCCCATGCTCCGCATGGAACCTAACAAAACCCAGAACAACCTGAAACAACGTTTCGACGTCAACATCCCCGCCCTGGTAACTGTGGACGACCAGACTCTGCTGAACGAACAAGTCGAAGACATTACTTTCAACGGCATCATGCGCGTAGAGAGCAGTTTCGGTTATATCCACCGACGTGCCGAGCTGAAGAATGCTGTGCGCCTGACCCGCCTGCTCTATCCCTCCACCGAGGCGGCGCACTACTACGAAGAGTACATCTTTAAGAATAACAGCGCCAACCGGATAACCCTGCGCATACCCCAGTGGCGCGTCATCTATACCACTCCGCAAGAAGCAGGTGTGTATGGCGCTTACCATATCGAGGCCAACCTCTCCAAAAGCGGTACTTTTGTACTGGAACCGGGTGAGACGCTCGAATTCCACGCCATCTTCTGCGGCAGGAAATCGGCTGATGTTCAGTCAATCCCGAATGAAGCCGTATTCTCATCCGTCAATATCCGCAGCGAACGTGCCGCACGCGAAGCCCTTATCCGCCAGTGGTGGGAGAATCTGGTACTTGATACGCCCGACCCTGTCCTGAACCGTATGTTTGCCTTTGCCAAACTGCGTGGCGCCGAGAGCATATACCTTACCAAAGGCGGATTGATGCATGGTCCCGGCGGTGAGGCCTACTATGCGGCAGTCTGGGCTAATGACCAGGCAGAGTACATCAATCCTTTCTTCCCGTTTCTGGGTTATGACACAGGCAACCGGTCGGCGCTGAATTCGTTCCGCCACTTTGCACGTTACATGAATCCGGAGTATAAACCGATTCCGAGTTCCATTATCTCCGAAGGCGTCAGCTTCTGGCATGGTGCGAAAGACAGAGGAGACGGCGCTATGATTGCTTACGGCGCTGCCCGCTATGCCCTGGCGCATGGCGACAAAGAGGAAGCGCGCGAATTGTGGCCTCTTATCGAATGGTGCCTGGAGTACTGCAAACGCAAACTGACTTCCGCCGGCGTGGTTGCTTCCAACTCGGACGAACTGGAAAATCGCTTCCCGGCAGGCGATGCGAATCTTTGCACTTCTACGCTTTATTACGACGCCCTGCGTTCCGCCGTTATGCTGGGACGCGACCTTGGCGTGGCGTCCAAACAACTGAATGCCTACCGCGAACAAGCCCGTGACTTGGAGCAGGCGATAGAAGCACATTTCGGTTACGAGATAGAAGGCTTCCACAGTTACCGTTATTATGAAGGCAACGATATTCTGCGTTCCTGGATTTGTATGCCGCTTGTTATGGGCATATATACCCGCACGCAAGGCACTATTGATGCGCTGTTCTCGCCCCGCCTCTGGACGAACGACGGATTGCTGACGCAAGCCGGTACCGAAACATTCTGGGACCGCAGCACTTTGTATGCTTTGCGCGGCACCATTGCTGCCGGAGAAGTGGAAAGAGGAATGGGTTTCCTGAAGAAGTATTCGCAGCGTCGCCTGTTGGGCGACCATGTACCTTATGCCATTGAGGCATGGCCCGAAGGCAACCAGCGCCATCTCTCCGCCGAAAGCGGATTGTATTGCCGGATTTATACCGAAGGGCTTTTCGGCATTCGCCCCACGGGACTGCGTAGCTTCGAACTAACACCTCGTTTGCCGCAGGAGTGGGAGTACATGAATCTTAATCGTGTCCGCGCCTTCAATTCCGAGTTCGATATCCGGGTATCCCGTGCCGGAAAGAAATTGCAGGTGGAGGTACTGAAAGGCGGTAAGGCGGTATTGAAGAAAAGTATAATGGAGGGGGCGACGGTGAAGGTGGATATTTGAAGATTGCTCAATATCTGAAGGTTGCTCTTTTGTTAACTAAGCAACACATTGCATAAAAAACAGCACCCGATATGGTGCTGATAATTCACTCCCATACTTAGGGTATCTCAGTATACGACTTAGGGTATCTCAGTCGTATACTGAGGTACCCTAAGTCGTATACTGAGACTACCCCCTTTCAGAATATGTTAACCCCTTTAACTTCTGATTCGCATGAATTATGAATTGCTGTGCAATCATGCAACATGGCAATTCATATTCTTAACCTGAACACTGATACTACCACTCTTATTGATCTTCCTGCATACAAACATGAGATAAAAACAGGCACGAGAAAACAGGACTAATATTTCATAACCACAAAAAACTCTTTGACTTGAGATATAATTAATAGCATTTGATACAATTCTTAAATATCGTTTGGAAAAAATATCGTTTGTTTGCAACTGAGAATAGAACCCGAAGTTTAATGAAAAAAAACAATTTGATGAAAAAGGAAGAATGTAAATCAAAATCGCTATTATGGTGTATCTTGTTGGTACTGTTGAGCTTTTCTGTTAGTACTGCGGCACAAGCTCAGGACATGATAGTAACAGGAACGGTAGAAGATCAAAATGGAGAACCATTAATTGGGGTATCAGTTGTAGAATTGAATACAACTAATGGAGGTATTACTGATATGGATGGTAATTTCTCTATTAAATGCGCCAATGGCGCAACTCTTAAATTCACTTACATCGGTTATAAAGAAGTAACTAAAGTAGTAACCGAGAGTAATATGAAAGTGGTATTGGTCGAAGATTCGCAGTCTTTGGATGAAGTTGTGGTCGTCGGTTACGGTACGCAGAAAAAAGGTAGTGTGACCGGTAGTGTGACAAGCGTAGATGCAAAAGCAATAGAGGATTTCCCTTCGGCTAATCTTTCTTCCGCTCTTGCAGGACGTCTTTCGGGTGTATATATTAGTCAGGGTACAGGTAAGCCGGGCACTTCCGCATCTTTTAGTGTACGCGCTAAAGGCACACCCAATAACTCTGACCCACTCTACGTTATTGATGGTGTAGTAAGAGATAAGATGTCATTTGACGCATTGGACGCAAGTGAAGTCGCCAATGTTTCTGTCTTGAAAGATGGTGCTTCTGCAGCGGTTTACGGTTCGCGCGCTGCTAATGGCGTAGTGCTGGTTACAACTAAAAAAGGAGGCAATGCCAAACCTACAATCAACTATACCGGTACCATAGGTATTGATTTAGCGGCCATGATTCCGGAAACATTAACCGCTTATGAGCATGCTATCTATCTGAATGACAGGGAAAGACAAGGTTATCTTAATAATAAGATATGGAATCCGAATGTGGAGCCACAAGACCCTACTACGAAAGCCGGTTGGTTTACGGATGATGAATTGACCCACTTCAAGAGTACGGATTACAGTTTCCTTGATGATGCGTGGAGAGATCCATGGGCTACCCGCCATGCTCTCAACATAACGGGTGGTACGGAGAAGGTGCGTTACTTCATTGGCGGTTCTTATTTCTATAATGTAGGTTCATTCGACAACCTGAAATATTCCAAATATAATTTCCGTGCCAGTGTCGATGCCGATATCAGCAAGGACTTTACTGTTGGCTTGAATTTGAGTACCGATAATAGAAAAGATACCAAACCCAACTGGAAATCGGATGGCGACCGCGACCGTATGAACGACTTATACAAAGGCTTATTGCTGCGTACTAAAATGATTCCGAGTATGATTGACGGTATGCCGGTAGGTAACTTTATCGAATGGCATCCGCTGATGCTTATCAGCGAAGAATCAGGGTTACATACTAAGAAATGGCAGAATATCAATGTTAACGCCACTGCCGAATATCGGGTACCGTTTGTGAAGGGTTTAAAACTGAAGATGCAATACAATCGTACATTGAACAATAACCTGATTAAGAAGGTGAACTTCCCGTACGAGATGTATAACTTCCAGACCGCCGGAACCAATAACCATTACATCGACCCGAGTAACGTAGTGGTATCTACCAAGACTCGCGATGATGGTAACTATGTATATAAAGAAAATCAATTAGCAGAAGAATATCAGTTGAACTTGTTCGTAACGTATGATCGTACATTCGGTAATCACGACCTGAGCGCTCTGTTCGTTTATGAGCAGGCAGAAGGTGAGAGCGAAAGATTCGATGCACAGCGTAATAAACTCATCACTTGGGAAATGCCGGAATTCTTCGGCGCCAGTGGCGATGCATCCGAATCTATCGTAGGTGCCGGTTCTGTAAGTGAGAGCGGACGGCTTTCTTATGTAGGACGCCTTAATTACGCTTATTCAGACAAGTATCTGCTGGAGGCAGCTTTCCGTGTGGACGGATCAACTAAATTCGCTCCTGCACAACGTTGGGGCTTCTTCCCCTCAGTATCAGCCGGATGGCGCATTTCCAGCGAACCGTTCTTCTCAGAAAACATTAAGTTTATTGACTATATGAAACTTCGCGGTTCTATTGCTACACTGGGTAATGACGCTATCGGCGGTTGGCAATGGATGGCTCGCTATGGTATTACTACCGGTGCCGTATTCAATGGCCTGTCTTATGGTCTGGAACCAAAGGAAGTACCTAACCCGAATTTAACCTGGGAAAAGTCAACTTCCTATAACATTGGTTTTGACAGCCGCTGGTTCAATAATAAGATTGATTTCAGTTTTGAATACTTCTATAGACGTACCTATGACATCCTCGACAACCTGAATGTAAGCGTACCTACCACATTCGGCGCATCTCTGCCTAAGGAAAATTATTCAGAGGTTAAGTCACGCGGCTTCGAAATAGAGTTGGGATTTAACGACAGAATCGGCAAACTTGACTATTACCTGAGAGGTAACTTCAGCTTGGCCAACAGTTGGTGGTCTAAGAAAGATGAGGCGGAAAACATTCGGCCATATAAATCAGAAATCGGCCAGTCTTTGGGGCGTACATGGGGATACGAGTGTGTCGGCATGATTCGTACGGAAGAGCAACTGCAACAATACATGACGGAAAACCCGAATATGACTATCCTCGGACAAAGACCGGGTTTAGGTATGCTGATTTATAAAGATGTTCGTGGCCCTCAAAGTGACAGTCCGGATGGAATTATCACTACCGACGACCAGCAGGTTATTATTGAAAAAACGATTGCGCCCATAACTTATGGTTTCACTATCGGCGGCAGATGGAAAGGTTTCATGCTCGACATCTTCTTCCAAGGTATGGCGGGACATGAGAAATTGATGGACTTCCGCGGTAATGGTATCAATGCTCACACAAGTACATTCAAATATTACAATGACCACTGGACTCCGGAAAACCCGAATGCTTCAATGCCAGGCGCTCAGCAATATAAGAACAATGAAGCTTCTTCCTTCTGGGTACGTAATGCTTCTTTCTTACGTTGCAAAAACATCTCCGTATCTTACGATTTACCCAAAACCCTCATTCAGAAGATAGGTGTTGATAAGGTAAGGCTTTTCGTGAATGGCACAAATCTCTTCTTGTTGCAGGACGACGTGAAATGGATGGACCCGGAAGCTACCAGTATTTCAGACTATCCGGTTATGAGAAACATCTCATTTGGTTTGAATATAACGATCTAATTACATAAAACTCTTCAATACAATGAAATCAAAACATATAATAGCAATAACAGCATTGGCATTGAGCGGATTAGCCGGATTAACCGGCTGTACTGCTGTATTGGATAAAGATGACCTGACAGCCGTCAGTGAAAAAGCGACATGGAGTAGTGAAATTCTGGCTACGGCTTTTTTGGACAAGTGCTATAAAGATAACCTGCCGGGATTTAGTGGTGACTATTCCAAGTATAGTGATGAAGGTAATGGTGGTGGCGACTTTATCCATGGGCGTCTGACTGCTGTCGCTACTGCGGGAGGCCCGTTAAGCGAATATTGGCCTTACGATAAGATATACACAATCAATGTATTGCTGAACAGCATTGATGGCGGCAGCTTGCCCGAAGAAGTCCGGAATCGTATCAAAGCCCAAGCCCTGTTTCTGCGCGCTTATCAATACTTCCAAATGGTTAAAATCTATGGTGGCGTACCTTTGATTTTAGTTCCGCAGGACAGAAGCGACGACTTGTACGTAACCCGCAATACTGCAAAAGAATGTATTGACCAGATAATTAAAGACCTGGATGATGCAGCCTCCTCATTACCAAGCGTTTGGGGGGAAAACGATTTCGGCCGTATTACCAAAGGGGCGGCCATGGCCTTCAAAGGACGTGTGTTGCTGACTTATGCCAGCGAACAGTTTAATCCGGCTAATGACCGCAACCGTTGGCAAACAGCTTACACAGCTTGCCAAGCAGCTCAGAAGGAACTGTCGGACAACGGACAGCGGGCCTTACATCCTGTCTATAATGAAATCTGGACCAAAGAGACAACTTCGGAAACAGTGATTACTACCCGCTTCCTGGACCCTGTACTGGTGCATAACTTTATGGCAGGTCTTCGTCCGCTGGAATTCTCGGTAGGAGCCACCGGTAACCATCACCCCACATTAGACATGGCATTAGCATTTCCAATGGCCGATGGTACCGCTCCCGGAGTAGATGTAGATACTGATGGCGTGAAAGAGGCTTTTGACCCAACTGCCACAGATGCTACCGGAATGTTCTGGCTGAACCGTGACCCCCGTTTCTATGACGTCATTGTTTATAATGGAGCCGAATATCCATTGAATGGTATGCCGGAATGGTTCCAGGGTTGTATGTACACGTATAAAGGTGGCGAAGATACACACAGCCCAACAGGTACGGGCTTTTACTCATGCAAGTTCTCTATCCCCGAAAAAACGGCAACCGAAGCTAAAGACCACGGTGACATGGACTGGATTGAAATGCGTTATGCCGAAGTATTGCTGAACCTTGCCGAATGTGCCGCCGAAGTGGGTAATAAATCAGATGAAGTTTACACCATTCTGAAAGATATCCGTAAACGTGCAGGTATCACAGCCAATACCGATAATCTCTATGGGTTGAAGGCAAACATGACCCAACAGGAACTTATCGAAGCGGTTCTTTATGAGCGCCATATCGAGTTAGTGTATGAAGGAAAGCGTTTCTGGGACTTGCTTCGCCGTAAGATATTCACCGATATGCAGGGATATTCCCGCAACAGAATTGAAATTCAGGTGAAAGATGAATATGCTTCTATGGCGCGGAGGGATTTTATTACAATGATAAAGAGCGATCCGGAATTAATGACGAAGAATTACTTCAAGTATTTCACTACACAGATATGGAGAATCGACGAAACCTACCAGTGGGATGTGAAGGATAACTATTACTTCCAAGGATTATCTCGCAAGCATTTCGAACAGAATCCTAAGTTGCAGCAGACGATTGGTTGGGAAAACGGTGATTTCGATCCCTTAAGATAACATGTAGGTTAGTTAGGTAAATAGATAATCAGGATCGGGGGTGGCTGAGAAGAGTTCTTCTCAGTCACCCCTAAAATTAGAATAAGTAGCTGTTCATAATTATACCACATAAGTACTCATGTTTAATTACCTTATAGTATCTGTCATGCTGAGCGTAGTCGAAGGATCTCTTTTCCTTTGTATTTCCGAAGAGGAGATGCTTCGACTACGCTCAGCATGACAGATACTATCAAAGTATAAACTAATTATGAACATTTACTTAAGGTAATTTACTTCGCCCCATGGTTGCTCAAAACCCTGTTCAGAACACATTCTGAGAGGGGGTAGTCTCAGTATACGACTGAGGTACCCTCAGTATACGACTTAGGGTATCTCGGTCGTATAGTGAGATAGGCTAAGTCGTATACTGAGACTACCCCCTTTCAGAATATGTTCCGGGCGTGGTTTAGTGAGTATATCAGCGACAGGTTTTAAAGCCTCTTTTCCGCTGTTAATAAACGTTGCCCACGTTTTTTAAAAACGTTGGGCATATTCTTTAAAAACGCTCCAAAAATTTATTAAAAACGCTACTTATGGTTATTAGTAGAGAGAATCATTGTATAATTCCACATATCTCTAACTCAAATAGTTTGTTTACGCAAAATTGTAGAGCATACAAAAATATCACCCCTCATTATCAGCCACTTACATTTTTGATTGTAGAGACCATGCCATATTATTGGGCTTCTTGCCCTCTTTTCTCGTTCTCCCCTGTAGAGATTGGAATTTGCTAATTGATTGTTTATCAGTGATTTATAGAAACCGGTTGTAGATGCCGTTTTCTTGCCTCGCCTTACATTTCGCCCTACCTTTGCAATATCAAATTTGAGAAAAGCGGCAGGCTTAATCGTTGAGGCCTCACGATGAAAACCCTCGCTTCTTGAATAAGATAAGAGAAATCAAACATTATTAAATTAATCATTAAAAACATTACGATTATGGCATTTTTTAAAAGAATTCAAAAGAAAGTAAACAATTTGTGGTATCCTCAATCGGTAACGGTAGGTAAGCCGGTAACTACTCGCGAAGTAGCTGAACAGTTGTCCACTATCTCCACGGTAACCCGCGGTGATGCGTATGCAGTAATGCAGAATCTTGGTATAGTTCTGAGCAACTATATGGGAAACGGGCGTACAGTGAAGATTGACGGAATAGGTACATTCTATTACACGGCTTCCTCTACCAAGAGAGGCGTGCAGACGGTCGAAGAGGTAAGCGCTTCGCAGATTAACGGAGTACGTGTCCGGTTCATTCCTGAAGTGGGGCGTAATAGTGGAAATCAGGTGACTACCCGTTCTATGGTTAGCGCCAATATCTTCTGGGAAGAATATGGCATGAAGCTCTCTGACGGTGATAGTCAAGGTAATTCCGGCAACCAGGGCGGCTCCGGCAATGGTGGCATAGACGACAATCCGTTGGGTTGATATTGCCCGCTTCGGTAAGTCTACGTCTTTCGACGTATATCCGTAACAATCAGTTCCTGTGCACCCTTACCGGTGACGCGGGAACTTTTGCTTTAGGCATAAATATATATCATCAGCCGTTGGCGGATGATATGGTGTTGAATGAGAAATTGCTTTAGTATCAGCTTTAACTCCTAAGCCCGCCTGAGACCGATAACTCCTTTAACTCCTGATTCGCACAAAAATAAGAAAAACACTTTAAATCCCCTGTTTATCCCTTTACTTTTCCTATATTTGTAGACAAATACCGTCTATAAATTAATGAAACAGAAAACATTGCTGCTCTTTTTAGCTTTCTCATTATCCACAATATCCCTGTGGGCGGAACGTTCTAAATACTCCTTCTTTTACAGCCAGAAGCTGAACGAAGGAATCTCCCAGCTTTCCGTGATGGCTATATGCCAGGATACCCGGGGGTATCTCTGGCTGGGAACACGCAATGGACTAAATCGCTATAACGGTAGCGAATATACTGTCTTCCGCCATCATCCGGGCGACTCTCTGAGCTTAGCAGATAACGAAATCAACGCCATTTGCGAGGGAAACGACAATTCCCTGTGGATTGGTACCGGGCGTGGGTTAAGCCGTATGTGCCTGCATACCGGACGTATCCGTAACTACTTTACCTCGGACGGACTGCCCCATGCAAATATCTACTCCCTTCTGGTTGACCAATCCGGCAAAGTCTGGGCAGGAACCCGTAACGGACTTTGCCGCTTTCTGCCGGAGCAAGACCGCTTTGAGAGTGTCAACTTTGCCGGAGGCCTCAATGCCGTTTCTGCTCTGTTGGAAGATAAAGCCGGGAATTTCTGGATTGGCACGGTGCTGAATGGCGTTTATCAATGCAACAAACAAATGCAGGTGATTAACCACTACGACCGCCTGACGGGTCTGCCGGATAATAATGTTTCTACTCTTTATGAAGACTCTTACCATCGCATCTGGGTAGGCTGCCAGCAAGGCGGACTGAACCGGATTGATGCTCGCAATAATAAGATTACGTCTTATACCTCAGCCAATAGCGGTTTGAAGAATAATTACGTCCGTTGTCTTGCCGAATGGGGCGAGGAGATGTTGATAGGAACATTCGACGGTATCTATGCATATTCATCGTTCACTGATAATATAAGCCAGGTTTCCGGTTATGAGGAACCCGGGCGCGCGCTGGGGCATTTCTCTGTCTACTCCTTCTGCATAGACCATACCGGCACGTTGTGGATTGGTACTTTTGCCGGTGGAGTAACCTGGCTGAGTTCTCTTATCGATCGCTTTGTCCATCACGCACCGGGTAAAGCTCTGAACTTGCAGACAGGAATCTACGGAACAGCCTGTGTGGATAAGCATAAACGCCTGTGGATAGCAACCGAAGGGAACGGTCTGCTGCAATATGATATCTCTACGGGTGAAGCCAAGTTTCACTTGATTGACAAAACAGGCTATTCCGTTAATAATTCCAACGTATTCAAGACGGTATATGCCGAAGACGATTACATCTGGTGCGGTACGGCGCTGGGTGAAGTCTATCGTTTTGATATTGCTACCCATCGTTTTTCGCTGTTCTATAAATATCCGGTAGACCTTGTAGTGTATGATATCGTACGCGATGCAGACGGAAACCTGTGGGTAGGCACATCGAAAAGCGGATATACCCTGACTTGTTTTACTCCTTCGGGTGAACGGAAAACGGAGTTTACCGGGTTGAATGGAGAAAAACTGCATTTCTCTTCCATTCGTTGCATGGTCGAAGAAAGTCCCGGCGTATTATTAATAGGTACACGCCCTGCGGGACTGTACCGTTACAATGTCCGTACGGGTGAAGTATCGGTATTTAATTCTTCCCATTCCGACAGGAAACGGCAAATACCGAGCAATTACATTTCTTCCATATTGCTTGCGAAATCCGGCGATGTATGGGTATCTACCTACGGCGGTGGCATCTTTCAGTTAGACAAACAGGACGGTGGCGTATTGCGCCGGGTGACGGAAAGTGACGGACTGATGAGCGGCGATGTATGTAAGTTACTGGAAGGGGCTGACGGAAACTTGTGGATGAGTTCATTGCAGGGCATTTCATGTTATTCGCCGGTTACGGAAGAGATTAAGAACTTCCCGTTCAATAACGGCATTTTCCTGCGTGAGTTTACTTACCGGGGCGGTGTAGCTATGCCCGACGGTACGCTGTGCTTTACGGGCAACGATGGCTTCATTACTTTCTATACACCGGAGATGCCTACCAATCGTTTTGTACCGCCGGTAGTACTGGAAGGTTTGTCAGTGAATAACCAGGCGATACAACCGGGAGACGAAACTGGCATACTGGACTGCTTGCTCAACGAGAAAGAAGTCGTCAGCCTGCAACATAATCAAAACAATCTGACGATAAGTTATAAGTCTTTGAACTTCATCAATCCGGAAATGAACCGGTACACCTATAAACTGGAGGGGTATGATAAGGATTGGAATTATGTAGCAAATCGCAGTGCGGCCTATTATACCAATCTACGCCCGGGGTCATACCTCTTTCACGTGAAGGCTTCCAATAACGATGATGTCTGGAATGAAACAGGAAAGACCCTGAAGATTATTATCGCACCTCCTGTGTGGCGTACCTGGTACGCATATCTATTATATGTGATACTTGCTATATGGGCGGTTTATACAGTGATTCATTATGTTAGCGCCCGTCGTCGTTTAAGGGAGAAGCTGCGGATGGAACAAAAGGACAAGCAACGGCAAGAAGAGTTTCACCGGGCAAAGATGCATCTCTTCACTAATTTCGCTCATGAACTGCGCACGCCGCTGACGCTGATTATCACACCTTTTGAAGAATTGGTGAAGCGGATGGATATAGGTACGGACTTGCGCGATAAACTAACCGTTATCTACAAGAATGCCCAACGGCTTTATCTATTGGTGAATCAGTTGATGGACTTGCAGAAAAATCAAAGCGGCACAATGGAGTTGAAGGTTACGGAGAACAACGTGTATGAGTTTGTTGCCGAAATATATTGCGCCTTCAACCAGGTGGCGCAAAACCATGAAATAACCTTTACGCTTGATTGCAAGGATAAGGAGTTCCGCGGCTGGTATGATAAAGTATTACTGGAAAAAGTGGTCTTCAACCTGCTTTCCAATGCCTTTAAGTACACCTCCTCCGGTAAGGATATACGTATGTCCGCCGAACGTATTCCCGCTGATGAACTGAAGGAAGAATATCGTAAGGAAGTCGCTTCTTCTGCCACATATATGATGCTGCAGGTAGTAGATGCCGGTCACGGTATCCCGCTTCAGGAACGTGATAAGGTATTTACGCCTTTCTACCAGGTTCCCGAGACATCCGGAGTGAATATTCCCGGAATCGGTATCGGTCTTAGTCTGGTGCACTCCATCGTAAAGTTGCATAGAGGAACAATCCGCATTGAAGACCGTGAAGATGGTCGGGAAGGCGCCCGTATTATTGTTCTGCTTCCCGTATCCCGTGAAGCATTTACAGAGAAAGAGATGGATTTCATGCCTATGGATACCATCGGCGATACGGCATTTGCGCAACCTGTGGAAGAATCTCCGTTCCCGGTAACGGGAGATATACCCAAAAAGCCAGTCATTCTTCTGGTAGAAGATGATAAGGATGTGCGGGATTACCTGTATAAAGCGCTGGAAAATGATTACGAAATCATAGAAGCGGCAAATGGCGTAAAGGGATATGAAAAGGCTGTGCAGTTCTTCCCCGATTTAGTGCTGAGCGATATCATGATGCCTAAGCGGAACGGACTGGAACTTACTTCTATGATTAAGAATGATATCCGCATCGGCCATATTCCGGTAATACTGATGACGGCACGTTCTATGGTAATACACATCAAAGAGGGCTTCCAGGCGGGGGCGGACGATTATATCATCAAACCTTTCAGCATGGATGTGCTTCGTATCCGTATCCGGAGCCTGTTGCGCTCCAGGGAACAACTGAAGAAACTGTATGGAAAGCGCTTTTCACCCGAAGTAGTAGGAGTAAATACCACCTCGGCGGACGAACGTTTCTCTCAAAAACTGTATGAGGTCATTGAAAAGAATATCTCCGATCAGAATCTGGGTGTAGACATGCTCTGTACACAAATAGGTATCAGCCGTGCCAACCTTTACCGTAAGATAAAGGCTATATCCGAACTTTCTCCGACGGAACTGATCAGGAATAAACGTCTGGAAGTAGCGTTACGTTATCTGAAGGATTCTGATATAACTGTATCTGAGGTAGCAAACCTTTTAGGCTTCAACAGTCACTCTTATTTTTCTAATTCGTTCAAAGCTCTCTATGGATTCACTCCTTCGGAATTTGTGCAAATGAATAGTGAGAAAACAGAGAAAATACAAGAGTAAGGATGCGTCTCGAAGATTTTGAGACATTATTGCAATACTATGATACACATTTGATAACTCTCGCATAGGGAGATGTCTTATCTTTGTGATATGAAAAATAAGCGAAATATAATCACTATGAAATATACAAGTCGTATTATCACCAGAATAATAGTACCGGCAGTTTTAGCGGTATCTTTGTTTTCATTTACTACTCGTACTTATACTACGGAAGCGCCGGAGGGTACTCCATTATTTATAACGGGCATTGCTCCCTATAAATCCGGAATGATTGTGTCTCAAAAGGGCATTCGTAAAGTGACTGTTTATTCCCCGGATTATAAAGAACGTTTGCAGGAGTGGGAGTTGGATGAAGTGCCGACGGGAGTTGCCGCCGATGAAGACGGGATTTACGTCACTGTAGCCGGCGAACGGAAAAATGGAGTTTACTTCTTATCTGCCTCCAATCTTTCGGAAAAGATATTTGTAGAGACGGCATCCGGCGCCTGCTCGCCTCTGGTGAATGCGGATAATGGCAAACTGTATGTCTGTAACCAATTTGCAGGTACGGTATCGGAGTTGGATAGAAGCGGGAAGAGCATATCAAGAACGGTAAAAGTATTGCGCGAACCCAAATCTGTTGTCTTTGATAAGGAAGGCAAGCGCCTCTTTGTTACTAATTTCCTTCCCATGCAGCGGGCGGATGTGGATACAGTAGCGGCGTGTGTCTCGGTAATCGACATGGGCAGTTTCCGTAAGATAAAAGATATACAGTTGGCCAATGGGAGTAATGCTTTGCGTGGAATGTCGCTTTCTCCCGATGGACGTTATTTGCTGGTTACCCATAATCTGGGACGCTTCCAGGTTCCTACTTCCCAGTTACAGCAAGGCTGGATGAATACCAGCGCCGTGAGCATAGTCAACCTGTCCACATTGAACTTTGAAGGCGCCGTATTGCTGGACGAACCGGAACGGGGCGCCGCAGGCATCTGGGATGTGAAATGTACGGAAGATAAAATTGTAATCAGCCATTCCGGTACGCATGAAATCAGTGTGATAGACTATCCCGAATTTATCCGGAAGTTTGAACAGTATCCACAGAAGGATGCTCTGGCGTATGACTTGCGCTTCCTGTACGGTCTGCGTAAGCGGATAGCTCTGGAAGGTAACGGACCGCGCTGCCTGATGCTGAAAGATGGGGCGGCCATAATTCCTACTTACTTCTCGGATACATTAAATATAGTGGATTTGAATACAGCGGACGTTAAGACCATCGCTATGGTGAAGAACCGTACAGAGAGCAGGATACAGCGTGGAGAAAAGTATTTCAATGATGCCGGACATTGTTTCCAGAACTGGCAGTCGTGCAACGGATGCCATCCGGGTGATGCGCGCATGGATGCTATGAACTGGGACTTGATGAACGACGGTATAGGTAATTCGAAGAACTGCAAGACGTTGCTGTTTTCGCATGTCACTCCTCCGTCTATGATTTCCGGTATCCGCGCTTCTGCCGAATTGGCGGTACGCGCCGGATATAAACTTATCCAGTTCACGGATTTGCCCGAAGAGTTTGCAGAATGTGTGGACGAATACCTGATGTCGTTAACCCCGGTTGCCAGCCCTTACTTGGTGAACGGCAAACTCTCGGAGAAGGCCGAACGCGGACGTAAGATTTACGAGAAGTTCAATTGTGACGGATGTCATTCCGGCCCCTATTATACGGATATGAAAGTATATCGTATCGGTGTGGATATTGAATTTGAGCAAGGATGGGATACCCCTTCTTTGCGTGAAGTATGGCGTACGGCTCCTTATCTGTTCGACGGAAGAGCCGCAACAATGGAAGAAGTATTCACGGTGCATAAGCATGGCATAGAAAAGAAGATATCCGCCAAAGAAGCCGAAGAACTTGCCGAATACGTGAATTCATTGTGATTAAACACTGAGGCGCAGAGACACAGAGTTTCTCTCGTAAATTCATGTATGATGGGATTATGGGATAAGGATAAAGAAAAGGAATTATGATAATACGTGAGAATATAGAAATCATTCATCGTTTTTTGCAGGTTACGAAAGCTCCTTTCAAGGAAATGCTGGCACAATTGCTGGGAGAATATAAGTCTGTTTATACTCCTGTGCGCATGGTGATATTTGGCGCTCCGGCAGATAATGAGGAATATGTGGAGCGTTTTGCCTTTATCAGGGAAGCGGTGAAAGGATACTTTAAAGAGAATGCGCCTCTGGTAAGCTATGTGGCGCAACCGCCCCAGTCGATGGGCTTGGTGATGGAGGTGCACGAGGTGGTATTAACTCCGCAGGACATGATAGGATACCGGACGCAGGAAGATACACCCTACATAACTATAGAACGGGAAGGATGCAAGCGCCTTTTCTTGAGCGGTGTGACGGGAGATGTATTGCGTCAATCAATCCGTGAACAATCCGATGAAGTATTTTCCAGGTTTGCCCGAGTGCTGGAAGCGGAAAAGATGCCTGTCTCTACAATTGTACGCCAGTGGAATTATATTGAGAAGATAACGGCGTATGATGTAACCGGCCGTCAGCATTACCAGAATTTCAATGATGCGCGTTCGCTGTTCTATCAGACTGCGGACTGGACAACGGGCTATCCGGCAGCAACGGGTATCGGCACGCAATGGGGAGGCATCATGGTTGATGCGGACGTGTTGCTTTGCGAAGACCGCAGCGTCCGGGTATGCGGAGTGGATAATCCGTTGCAGGTTGCCGCCCACGCTTATTCGCAGAAAGTATTGCTGGGAGAGAAAGACGTTACTTTGTCGCAGAAGACCACTCCTAAATTTGAACGTGCCAAGGCTATATGGAAAGAAGACCACGGGTTTGTATATGTTTCCGGCACGGCTGCTATTCGCGGTGAACAAAGTCTGGAAGGTGTCGGAATAGAACAACAGACCGTAACGACACTGGAAAACATAGAATACCTGGTGTCTCACGACAACCTCAACCGTGCTGGTATTCCCGTTACGGAGGATGCTTCCCTTATCACCTTCCGGGTCTACGTGAAGCGTTGGGAGGATATGGAGAAAGCCAGGAAGGTTGTAACGGAGCGATACCCTACTCTGCCTGCCATTTATACCCTGACCGATGTTTGCCGCTCGGAACTGTTGATTGAGATAGAAGGAATGGGGATTCTTCGTTGAAGCTGATTTGCATTATAAACTATTAAAATAGATTCAATATGAAATTAAAAGAAGTATTAACCCTGGCATTGATTGCCGCCTGCGGTATGGGACTTGCCTCTTGTACGGCAGAAACTAAAAAAACAGAACAAGTGATGACACAGGAAAAAGCTACGTATCAGAAGAAGTACACGAACGCTGACTTCTACAAAGACGGAAAGTTTGACCAGGAAGCTGCCAAGAAGGCGTTTCTCGACATGTTTGAATTTTATGGTGTGCCCTACACTCCGTTGATGGAGAAGGATATCTGGTTTACGGATTTCGGTCTGGGTGATTTTGAGAATGTAGGTATGGGCGGCATTTTCTGGATTAACGATGCTGAGCATGGTTACTTTGCACACAGCATTTACTTGTTGCCGGGACAGATGATACCGGAACATGCGCATGTAAAAACCGAGTTCCCCGCTAAACATGAGGCGTGGATGATGAGTCATGGCTGGGCTTACAATTTCTCCGAAGTGGGCGAAGAGACTCCGGGTGCTCCGGCTATCGCGGTTTCTCACGGGCCTATCAAGAGCAAGAATTTTGTGATACAGCATGTGGGTGAAGTCGTTACTCTGAAGGAATTGGAGACTTTCCATTTCCTGATGGCGGGGCCTGAAGGTGCAATCATCGAAGAGTGGGCTTGTTATCACGATAATGCCGGTTTGCGGTTTACGAATCAGCAGGCAGCGTTGTAATTAGTGATAAGTGATTAGTGTTTAGTGATTAACAGTAGTATCTCTATTTTCCTCCTCCTGGGAGGAGGAGTACCCGTAGGGGGAGGTGGTAGGTAAAACAAATACCTATTAATCATAACTCTAAGGAATTCTTTTCGCCTACCACCTCCCCCCTTGCGGGGTACTCCTCCTCCCAAGAGGAGGAGAATAGAGATACTTCTGCTTATCATTAAAGATACTTCTGTTTATCATTAGAGATACTCTTGCTAATCCCTAATCCCTAATCACTAATCACCCATTATCATTAAAAAAGAATCCGCGTTCATCCGCTTAATCCGCGTCGTCCGCGTATCCATTCATAATTCAAAATTCAAAAATACAACCATGAGAAAGATTAATCATTTTGGAGTACCTACTACTACGCCGCAACCTGGTGAAGTATATGTAGAAGGATTGAAAGTGTGGCTTACCAATTTTAACGAAAGCCCCAATAAAATAGAGTATCTGCGTTTCGAAGAAGGAAGCTGGATGCCGGAGTTGATTCGGAAAGTGGCTCACATCGCCTACGAAGTCGATGACCTGGAAGCTGAACTGAAAGATGCAAAGGTACTGGTTGAGCCTATGCCGGGCGGAGAGAAACTGACGATTGCTTTCATCGAAGAAGAAGGCATCGCCTTAGAGTTAATGCAGTTTGAGAAATAATACAAAATCAGGAGTTATAGGAGTTAAGGAGTTATAGGAGTTAAAGCCGATAGTCTTGCTACTGATATGAAGAGTTAACGTATAAACAGAGTATCGGCTTTAACTTCTAAGCCCGTTTGAGGGCTGATAACTCCTCTAACTCCTGAGCGAAGCGATAACTCCCTTAACCCAAAAATAAACAATAAAAAGAACAACCATGATGAATAAATTCATAAACAATCCGGATAACCTGACAGCGGAATTGCTGGAAGGATACGTAATGGCATATAGCAACCAGGTAGCTCTGGGCGGAGAAAACATAATAGTACGCGCCAATGCAAAGGCCGATGATAAAGTAGCAGTCATAACTCTGGGAGGCTCCGGTCATGAACCCGCTTTGAGTGGATTCGTGGGCGATGGCATGTTAGACTGCTCCGTGGTAGGTGACATTTTCGCCGCCCCGGGTGCACAACGTTTATTCCAGGCTTTGCAGATGTTTAAGCGTGAAGCCGGTATTCTGCTCGTTGTCCTCAATCACTCCGGCGATGTGATGAGCGCAAATATGGCTTGCCAGTTGGCAGAACGTACAGGCATTAAGGTTAAGACCATATTGACGCACGACGATATCAGCGCCGGACTTGATACGCCGAATGAAGACCGTCGCGGCCTGGCAGGCTGTGTCCCCTTGATTAAAATTGTGGGCGCTGCCGCCGAAGAAGGAAAGTCGCTGGACGAGATTATCGAAATAGGCGAACGCTTCAGTGCCAATGTCGCAACGCTGGCTGTGGCAATGAAGTCGTGCACCCATCCTCAGAACGGTATGACTATCTCCGACCTTCCCGAAGGTGAAATTGAAATCGGCATGGGACAACACGGAGAAGGCGGCGGCGGTCGTAAACAACTGGTTTCTGCCGACGATACCGCCAAAGAAATGATTGGCCTGCTGATGAAGAAAGTACAACCCAAAGCCGGCGACAAGGTGCTACTCATTATCAACGGTGTGGGTGCAACTACGCACATGGAGATGAACATTGTTTACCGTAAAGCCCATCAAATACTGGAAGATGCCGGCATTGAAGTGGCTTCCGCCCGTATCGGCGAGTTGCTGACGGTTCAGGAGCAAGCGGGCTTCCAGATGATTCTCGGTCTGCTGGATGATGACCACGTGGAGTATCTGAACAACAGAATGTCGAATGCTCCTTACTGGACTACTATCGGTAAATAGGAAGATGGACAAGTTGACAATAGATAATTTCAAGGAAATGCTCCGTAATGCGCTGGTGTGCGTTACGGAGCGTTCCGATGAATTTTCAAAGTTGGATGCCGTCCTGGGCGACGGTGACCATGGAACGGCCATCGTTCAATCCATGTCCGCCCTTGTTGCCACGGCGGATAAGGGTACGGAATTCAAATCCATGTTGAACGACATGAGCTTCAGCCTGATGTTGGAAATCAGCGGTTCGACCAGCACGCTGCTTGGCGGCTTCTTCCTTGGAATGAGCGACCATGCGGCAGGAACCGAACTGGATGCCGCAGGTGTAAAGGCAATGTTTGCCGGAGGACTGGCAGGCGTAAGGAAACAGACCAAGGCGCAGCAGGGAGATAAAACGATGATGGATGCCCTGATACCTGCGGTGGGGGCCATTCAGGCTTGCGACTCCGCAGATGTGAAGGCTATTCTGGCGGCAGGCGCCGAAGCTGCGTTGAAAGGCGCCGAGGCTACCGTAGATATGAAGGCGAACTTTGGGCGTGCACGCAATTACGGCGAACGTTCCATCGGTTATGCCGACTCCGGAGCTTCTTCCTGGTCGTGCATGTTCGATGCCTTTGCAAAGGCATTATAATGAAAAATAAATACAAAACGGTGCCGGATACGGTGCCGGTAATCGCTGTTCCGGAGTGAGCCTGATTCAGTATACGACTGAATAGGGCTCAGTCGTATACTGAATGCCATTCAGTCGTATAGTGAATAGGGCTCAGTCGTATAGTGATTTACCCCCTCTCAGAATATGCTCTGGACGGCCTTTTGGCAAGGTGCGGAGCGAAAAACGAATAAACAACTTAATATATACATATAGAAATGGCAGATTTAGATGATTTAAGAGAAGGCAATAACTTTGGTTTAGGCATTGCCACGACCGGCAACAGGTTTCACGTAAAAGGCGCCGAGCACCTCCCGTGGGGCATGAAAGACCGCCTGTCGCGCATCTTCAACCCGAAGACCGGCAGAACCGTAATGTTGGCATTCGACCATGGCTTTATCATGGGGCCGACGTCCGGACTGGAACGTATCGACCTGACGATTGTTCCGCTAATCGAATACGCCGACTGCCTGATGTGCACGCGCGGCATCCTCCGTACCATGATACCCCCTTCTACCAACAAACCCATTTGTCTTCGTTCGGACGCCGGAACTTCCATTCTTACCGAACTCAATGACAATGTCCTGATTGACATTGAAGATGCCATACGCCTGAACGTATCGGCGATGGCAGTGATGTTATCCATCGGCGATGCCGCTTACGAAGCAAAGACAATTGCCAATCTTTATCGGGCAGTAGACCGGGGAACCCGCTACGGAATACCGGTAATGGGAGTAACCGCCGTAGGCAAAGACATGGTTCGCGATGCCCGCTACTTCGGTCTGGCTTCGCGCATAGCGGCTGAAAACGGCGCCAACATCGTGAAGACGTATTACTGCGACGGCTTTGAGAAAGTAGTGGCGGCATGTCCCGTGCCCGTGGTCATTGCGGGCGGAAAGAAACTTCCCGAACAGGAAGCATTGGAACTGTGCTACAAAGCAATCAGCGAAGGCGCCTCAGGCGTGGATATGGGACGTAACGTATTTCAGTCCGAAGCCCCCGCCGCCATGATACAGGCCGTACATGCGGTGGTGCACGAGAATCTGAAACCGGAGATGGCGCTCGAGTTGTTTAATGAACTGAAGAATAAATAGCATTGAGAATTAATTCTTTAGACGCGGATAACGCGGATGACGCGGATTTTAATGCTGCGCTACGTTATCCTATCAGGAAGATAAAAAGAGATCCGCGTCATCCGCGTCTAAAGAATTATACTCATTATGCCAGCTACTTAACCTGCATTATTCATACTGTAGTTAAAGGAGTTATCACTTCGTTAGGAGTTGAGGAGTTAAAGCCAATACTCCGTGAATCGTATAACCATACTATCGGCTTTAACTCCTAAGCCAACTTGTTGGCTGATAACTACGTTAACTACTCTAACTCCTGCATGAATAATGCAGGCTAAAATAGCATTTAACCACAACAGCAATGATGAAGTTTTATATAGTTATTTGGATTATGCTTTCCGTAGGACTCCGGGCGGCGGCACAGGATAAACTCCTGGTTGCCGGCTCCGGAAATCCGGATATCCTGCTGTTGGACAAACAGACGGGAAAAGTAGAGTGGCGTCATGCCCTGGAGAAAGGAGAAGAATGTAATTCGGTTGCCCTGACCAAGAAAGGAGATATCTTGTACTCGTATAAACGGGGAGCGAAACTCGTAATGTGGAACCATCAAGTGGTTTGGGATTACCAAGCGCCCGGCAAAACGGAAGTACAGTCGGCCACCTTGTTGCGCAACGGAGGCGTATTACTGGGAATATGCGGTAACCCCGCCCTGTTTGTAGAACTGGACAAGAACGGGAAGGAAGTAAACCGGGTGACGCTGAATTTGGACATCGAAAAGCCCCACAGCCAGTTCCGGCAGGTATTTCAGCTTCGTAACAAGAACTACCTGATACCGGTAATGGCGCAGCAGAAAGTCGTGGAAGTTACCCGCAAAGGCAAGGTCGTTGCCGAACATCAGATTGACGGACGGCCTTTCTCATCACTCGAACTCCCAGGCGGGAATCTGTTGCTGCCTTGCGGCGATGGGCATTATTATATGGTGATTGACCGTAAAACCGGTAAAGAGCTGAAACGGGTAAACTACCTGAATGGAGCATCCTTGCTGTTTGTTGCGCAAGTCCTGCGGTTGAAGAATAACAACCTGTTGATTTGTAACTGGCATGGACATACGAAGGAAGCAGGAGTGGATGAACCGCAATTGATTGAAGTCGATGAAGACGGAAAGGTGGTGTGGAGCTTGAATGATAAGGCTAATGCAGGTAAGGTATCTGCGGCTTGTTATGTTTCAGGAGTTAGAGGAGTTAAATTCCTAACGAAGTGATAACTCCTTTAACTACAGAAAGTAAAATACTCATGCTTCGCATGTTGTTAATAATCAGAAGTAACTCTATTAATAACTAATAGAGATACTACTGATTAATAATAGAGTTACAACTGATTATCAGTAGAATTACTACTGATTAATAACATAAAACATGCGAACTTAAATAGAAGATTAATTTTAGAACATAATAGTATGAACAAGAAAGTATTAGTAATGTCTGTATGCGTTGCTTTATCACTCTCCGTCACGGCACAGCGCCGGGCAAGTGTAAAGGCAACAGCGCCTGCTACGTGGGTGGAAAGCATTGTTGCAGCCAAAAACCAGGCTTATGCCGAAATGCAGAAGACCTGTTTACCGGTTGCCTCCCGTGTGATTAAGGCAAAAGAAGCGGCAATACCATTCTCGGCAGATGTAACGGGACTGGATGAAATGGTACTTTATACCTGGGGCACTGTGGACGGTACGGCAGACGACCAGGCGGTATGGGCAAACGCCAGATTAATAGCCGCCGACGGCTCATCCGTTTGGCTGAATGATTTGCAGAGCACCTTTAAGAATACCGGTAGCGGCAGCCTGCGTTTCAATGAAAATGCCAAAAAAGAGAACGTCGTTATGAAGGGAAAAACCTACAAACGCACAATAATGGCGAACGCAAACGCGCAGATTGTAGTCCCCCTGAATAAGAAATACGTTCGCTTTGAAGCAGAGATTGGTTTGGAGAACCGCTCTTCCGCCGGTACGGTAATCTTCCGTCTCCAGGGTATCACCGGTTCGGAAGCCGCTTCCGCCATTGTAGCCGCTTATCCTGCAGAAGCTACCATGTTTCTGCCGTTTGGCGGAAGTGACATGAAAGCGCTGGTAACCACCCATAATGCCGATATCGAAAAGAACATAGCAGCGGAAGTTGTGAACCTGCTGAATGACAAGTCCGGCTTCAACGCACAGATTGCACAGATAGCCTCAAAGCCGGCATTGGACGACCAGGTGGCCGGCTATTTACGTCTGGCACAGGATGCCATGAAAGTATATCAGTTGCAGGAATCCTTGAGTTGGCTGAACATGCGTGCCGTCGAAGAGGCTTATAATGATATGGCTAAAGACGCCAAGTATGACAAAAGCACGAATCAGGCAAGACTTCTGGAATTGAAAATGCTGACGGTGAAAGGCTTTTCCGGCATCTACCGCAACGATGCATCTGCCATAGAAGCGGCTAACAAAGCTTTGAAACTGAGACGCGATATCCTGCTGGCAAATACGGCGTTGGATATGGACAAGATTATTGTCGGACGTTACAGGATAGGAACATCCGCCCGCCAGGTAAATCCGCGTGCCATGGGTACTCAGAACAACAACTGGTCTAACCAGACTTCCGCCTCACGCAGTGGTTTCGATGCCGAGATAGCGGAACTGACTAACCTGCGCGGCGACGTCCAAACAAAGACAATCTTTAAACCAACGAACGGCTCTTCGGTGCCCGACTTGAAGTTGCATTGGGATGCCGAACGTGTGATGTTCTCGATGGTAGATACCGATCGCCGTTGGCAGGTATTTGAAGTAAAGCTGGATGGCACCGGCTTAAAGAAACTGGTTGAAACTCCGGAGAAAGACCTGGAATTCTTTGATGCCACCTATCTGCCTTCCGGCAAGATAATTACCGTTTCCAATATCGGATACAACGGTGTGCCGTGTGTGAATGGTAACGACGAAGTGGGCAACCTGTGTTTGTATGACCCGAAAGACGGTTCACTGCGTCGCCTGACTTTTGACCAGGACGCCAACTGGGCGCCTACGGTGATGAACAACGGCCGCATCATGTACACCCGCTGGGAATATACCGACCTGACCCACTATTTCTCCCGTTTCGTGATGCACATGAATCCGGATGGAACGGAGCAGAAGTCTTTATACGGCAGCGGCTCTTATTTCCCGAACAGTACTTTTGATGCAAAGCCTCTGCCGGGTGGTTCTTCACAGTTCGTCGGCGTGATATCGGGTCATCATGGAGTGACGCGTTCCGGACGCCTGATGCTGTTTGACCCTTCAAAGAGCCGTAAGTCAGAGAAAGGCATGTTACAGGAATTACCTTTCCGCGACCGCAAGATTGAACCGATTGTGAAAGACGAGTTGGTGAACGGCGTATGGCCTCAGTTCATCAAGCCTCATCCGTTGACGGACAAATACTACCTCGTAACTGCCAAGTTGAACGAAAACGCCCTGTGGGGAATCTATCTGATAGACGTGTACGACAACCTTACGTTGATAGCCGAGTTTGAGGGTGAAGGCCTTATTTGCCCCACCCCGGTGGTGAAACGTCCTGTTCCTCCCGTTATACCTGAGAAGATTAAGCCGGGCAGCAAGGATGCTACCGTCTTCATTCAGGACATATACGAAGGCGAAGGTTTGCAGGGCGTGCCCCGCGGTACAGTGAAAGCCCTCCGCGTACTTGCCTATGAATATGCCTATATCAGAACTCCGTCCGACCACTGGGCGCAGGGTGTTCAAAGCGGTTGGGATATTAAACGTTTGCTGGGTACGGTTCCTGTGGAAGAGGATGGCTCGGCTATCTTTACCATTCCGGCCAATACACCGATTTCGTTGCAACCGTTGGATTCCGAAGGACGCGCCGTTCAATGGATGCGTAGCTGGTTGACCGGTATGCCCGGTGAAACGGTGTCCTGCGTGGGTTGCCATGAAGACCAGAACCTGTTGCCCATACCGAAGCGTGTGAAAGCCTCGGCAAGGCCTCCCCATGCCATTACAAAACCGGAAGGCGGCGCACGTTCTTTCACGTTCGATTTGGAGGTACAGCCTGTGCTCGACCGCGCTTGTATTGCCTGCCACGATGGCTCCAACAAGTTGGCGGACTTTACCGGTGGAAAGATTGATAAGTTCTCCAAGTTCGGAGTAAGCTATCTCAATCTGCATCCTTATGTCTATCGTCAAGGCCCCGAGGCTGAGATTGAAGTGCTCGACCCGTACGAATATCATGCTTCCGTAAGTCCGCTAATCAAGATTCTGAAGACCGGCCATCATGGGGTGGAACTGACGGATAAAGAGTGGCAGGCCCTGTATAACTGGATTGACTTCAATGCTCCTTATCATGGTAAGTTCAATGCCAATGAATTTAAGGGAGTAGAGCAAATCAGCCGCCGTACGGAGTTGACGGAGAAGTATGCAGGTTCCGGCGTTGACTGGCAAGCTGAAATACGCTCGTATGCCAACTACCTGGAAGGACAGGGAAAACCAACTCCCGTAAGACCGGAGAGGAAAGTATATAAAGACAAGGACGTGAAAGTGAAAGGCTGGCCGTTTGATGATTCTGCGGTGCAGTCCATGTACGCCAAAGAAGGCGAAACCAAAATGAGCATTGAATTGGCTCCCGGCATAAAGATGAACTTTGTGCGCATTCCTGCCGGTTCGTTCGTAATGGGTAGCAACAGGGGGCATTCCGACTATTCTCCTGCTCATAAGCAAGTGGTGAAGAAGGCATTCTGGATGGGTGAGATAGAGGTAAGCAACGAACAGTTCCGTACCATATTCCCGGAACACGACAGCCGTTTCATCCGCCAGTTGTGGAAAGACCACGTACACGAGGGGTATCCGGCTAATAATCCGGAACAACCTGCTATCCGCGTGAATTGGGAAGAAGCGATGGCTTTCTGTCAGAAACTGAGTGAGAAGACCGGTAAGAAGGTCGCATTGCCCACTGAGGTGCAATGGGAATGGGCTTGTCGTGCGGGTAGTGACGGTGAGTTCTGGTATGGTTCTTTGAATACGGACTTCGGCAAGTTCGAGAATCTGGCGGATAAGAATCTGAATAAGATGGCTGTCCGTGGTGTAAATCCGATGCCGATGCGCGAGAATGACCCTTGGTATAAGTACTATACGTATCAGCCGAAGGAGAATGGTGTGGACGATGGTAATATGCTGATGGTGAAAGGTGGGCAGTATCAGGCTAACTCCTGGGGCTTGTATGATATGCAGGGCAATGTTGCGGAATGGACTGCTTCCGGGTATGTTCCTTATCCTTACGATGAGAAGCAGCAAGGCGCCGGTACGGAGAAAGTAGTGAGAGGAGGTTCCTGGAATGACCATCCGAAAGAAGCTACCGCCTATTACCGCAGGTCTTATCTGCCTTGGCAGAAGGTGTATAATGTGGGCTTCCGGGTGATTATAGAGGATTAAAGGGTTTCCTTTCCTGCGTTATGAGTGATTTTTTAGGCGCGGATTACACGGATTACACGGATTTTTTTCTTTCAGGTAATCATAGCGCAGCAATTAATCCGTGAAATCCGCGTAATCCGCGCCTAATTATTTATATATAAAAGAATACAAATGTGATATCCGGATTACTCTTCATAATCTCACTCCCATACTTAGGGTATCTCACTATACGACTGAGGTACCCTAAGTATACGACTGAGGGTATCTCAGTCGTATAGTGAGATACCCCCTCTCAGAACGTATTCTGGAAGGGGTTTTTAGCAAGTGTCGAACAGAGTAATTATCTTAATAAACAACCCGCAAGAAATGAGAAAACCCAACATAGTTACATACCTGAAAACGATGTTCACCTCGTGGAGGATAACCCTGATACTGTTGGTGCACTACATAGTGTTGCTGGCGGCAGCTACTTTTATCGAGAAGTCACAGGGAACGGCAATGGCGCGAGAAGTGATTTATAACAATCCGCTGTTCTATCTCCTGCAATTATTGCTGGTTATTAACTTCTGTGCCACAGCCTGGCAGGCGCGGCTGTGGCAGCAACGCAAATATGGAGTGTTGCTGCTTCACCTTTCCTTTATCGTGATATTGCTGGGAGCGTTGATTACCAATTTGTTCGGCTTCGAAGGCATTGTGCACATCAGGGAGGGGCAGACCGTATCGTCCATGCGTACCACGGACGAGCAACGCCTGTTGCCTTTCTCCATCCGTCTGGATGATTTCAAGTTGGTGCGTTATCCCGGTTCTCACAGTCCTTCCTCGTTCGAGAGTTTCCTTACGATTCGCACGGAAGAGGGGGAAAGAAGAGAGCATATCTACATGAACAAAGTGATATACGAACAAGGTTACCGCCTCTACCAGTCCTCCTATGATGCGGATGAACAGGGAACGGTGCTGACGGTGAATAATGACGCTGTGGGTACCGGTGTCACGTATATCGGATACGCACTGCTGCTTGCCGGCATGTTGTTGACATTGGCCGACAGGAAATCCCGCTTCCGCCAATTGGCAAAACAATTGGGACAGACAACGCAATTGCGACAGACAACGGCAACACGGTTAGGACAGCCAACGGCAACACGCTTGAAGCAAGTAACCCCCATCCTCTTGTTAGCATGTCTTCCCGCTCTGTCATTTGCGCAGCAGGCTGACGTGAATCTTTTATTAAAGAATACAATCCCCGTCGAACAGGCGGAACAATGGGGTCGTATGCAGGTGCAATGCCCCACAGGGCGTATTGAGCCGGTAAACACTTATACGAACAAACTGCTGCGTAAAATCTATCGCAGTGATACCTTCCAGGGACTTAGCGCCGGGCAGGTCATTATCGGTTTTCTTATCAACCCTGCGTATTGGGGTAATGTGCCTCTTATCCGGCAAACGAATAAAGAACTGCAACAGGCATACTCCCTGCCGCAGGGCAAATACATCCGTTTCTTCGATGTATTCGATGAAAACGGTGCATACCTGATAGCCGATGCGGTAGATAAAGCCTATTCGTGTCCGGTAGCCCAACGTTCGCGCCTGGAGAAAGATTTGCTGAAGTTGGATGAAAAGGTGAATATACTGTATTCGCTCCGGCAGGGGCAGATGTTCGCCTTGTTTCCATTGCCGGGAGATACGAACGGGAAGTGGTACTCGCACGGAGATGATTTAAGTATGTTCTCCGGTAAAGACTCTTTGTTTGTGACGAAGATTATGCCCTGGTACCTGGACGAGGCTTTCAATGCCTTGCGTACAGGCGACTGGACGAAAGCGGAGGAAGTGCTTTCCATGATGAATGTCTATCAGCAGAAGCAGAGTGTTACACCTTTGCTCACGGAGAAGCAGGTGTCATGGGAGTTGTTTTATAACAAAGCCCGGTTGTTCTTCTTCTCCGCTATGGGATATATGGCTGTGGGGTTGTTGCTGCTGGCTTTTGCCGTATGGCGGTTGTTGAAACCGAAGCGTTGGTTCAAAGCCGTTATCATCCCTCTGGTTGCATTGACGGTGCTGGTATTCATGTTACATACCTTCGGAATCGGCATTCGCTGGTATATATCCGGGCGTGCGCCCTGGGCTAACGCTTACGAGTCGATGATATACGTTGCCTGGGCGACGGCGCTGGCGGGACTTCTGTTTATCAGACGCTCAACAATGACACTGGCTTTGGCGGCTTTCTTCGCAGGTATCATCTTGTTTGTGGCTAATCTTAATTTTATGGACCCGGAAATAACTCCGTTGGTTCCGGTACTGAAATCCTACTGGCTGATGATACACGTTGCCGTGATAACGGCGAGCTATGGCTTCTTCGGAATCAGTTTTCTGCTTGGTTTGCTTACCCTTGCTTTTATGAGTACGGGTAATCCGCAGAAAGTGGCTTTGCTGCGACCGCATATACGCGAACTCCGCATTATAAACGAGATGTCTCTTCACATCGGGCTTTATCTGCTGACGGCGGGTATTTTCCTCGGCGCCGTATGGGCAAATGAGTCGTGGGGACGCTATTGGGGATGGGATCCGAAGGAAACTTGGGCATTGATAACAATGGTAGTTTATGCCTTTATTCTGCATGCCCGTTTTCTACCTGCCCTCCGTTCGGATTATGCCTTTAGCGTCATGTCCGTGTTAGGACTTGCTTCGGTGCTGATGACTTATTTCGGCGTAAATTACTACTTGTCCGGACTTCATTCCTATGGTGGAGGCGATACTCCACCGGGACTGACTGCCGTATTTGCTACATACGCCTTTGCTTTTGCGCTGATGGTGTATGCTGGGTATAAACAGCGCTCTACCTAATCCGCTTTACATACCTGCACACTTTGCCGTCATTGGTTATTCCTTCTATCACAATGGTATAAGTAGAGGGGCGGTCGGCAGTATAGAAATGCAATCCTGCTTCTCCTTTTTCATTCAACCGGAAATTGGGTTCCCAATGAATGGTGGTGCGCTTATCCGAGTTTACAATCTCGCGGCTTGCTTCGGTGGGATATCGGGGTGCGTAGAACTCTGCATTTGCAGCATAAGACAAATACCCCACTCTGGCTACATTAGGTTCGGAAGAAGGTATTACTCCTTTTGAGAGATATGTGCTGATATATATTCGTTGAGGCCGTATCACATAAATCGGCATCAATGCACCTTGCGGGGTATAAACCTCTAATGGGGAATCGTCGAACATGTCGTCTTCTTCTTCTTTCCATGTATCTATAATCTGATTGTCCGTATACGTTGATTTATCCTGCACAAAATCTATCGCTTTTACGTCGCGGGCGTCCAGATATTCCAAATCTTCTATATTCTGCAACAAACGTCCGTCTAAGATTATAGGTACCGGTGACCAGAAACGTCTCCAGTTGCCCGTTACCGGTGTTGGGTAATAGAACCCGCCTCTGTTATCATGTGTACTCTGCGCATTGGTAGTTCTTCTTTCAGCATATCCATTGGCAGATGGTGTCCGGGGCATGGCATTACCTTCGGAGTCAAAAGGGTTCCTCATAGCAAAGTCTTTACTGGTGGTCATTGCTATGAGCTTTGTAGTGCCACGCACGGTACCTGAGTACACAATAACGTTAGGTGTAACCTTCAACAAATCTAACGCTGTTTTTTCATCTATCTGGTCTATCTTTTCAGGCTCTACTACTTTAAACGAAGTCCATCCGTTAGAGAGTTGCAATGCCACAACGTCTACTTCGGGCAATTGATATACCTTCTGCCCTCCTACCAAGATGTGTCCATTCCGCACATCTTCGAGGAAAGCATTATTGGTAAACGTCGTCTCACTCTTTTGCCAATGCATCTTGCCGGCATCGGGGTAAGTCATATTTTGATTGATGTAGATTCCATATCTCCACTTGGGCTTTTTGCCGAAACCTTGAATTGAGAAATCAGTAAGGAAATCGCGTCGTTGCCTGAAATTGTGAGTGAAAGAGAATTCTCCGTTCTTATCTGTTTTCTCAATTAGCTTGAGGTCTTCTCGTACACCGGTAACCAACAGTGCAAAATCCGATAGCCTCCTTTTATCAAAGTGCGTTTCCACATAACCGCTTATCACTTGTTGGCGTTCTATTGGGTATTTCAATTCGTTTTCCTGTTTGCGCATTATTGCCGGTACGTCAAACCGGCGCCAGCCATGGGTAAGCATTAGCTGGTCTAACTGTTTGTCGACCATAGGCGAATGGGAAGAGAAATAATACCCGGGTGCATGGATATGTCCTTTCAAGTCAGAATTCAGCAGTAATTCGCTTACGATGTTATTCCCCACAGAATCTATACTGACGGCATAGTCGTCAGTTACACTCAACGAGAAGTCACCTTGCAGCGAACGGTGTTTGTCGTCGAGTACACGCAACCCTACTTTAATGAGTTTACGTCCCTCAAGCGGGTTGCGCGATGCAACAAGCTGAAACACGGGCGATGGTTCTTTAATGAAAACCAACCGTTCGCTCACCACTTTGTTTTTTTGATTGTATAACACAAAGTGCGCTATCCCCTCAGGAAACGAATCGCAGGGAATGCTTCCCGATAGATTTTCACGAGTCATGATGTGGTTCACGATTGTTTGCCCACGAGTATGAACCAATAAGCCTAAACCGGATTCCGGTACTTTGCCTGCGGGGTAGTTGATGTTGTAACTGACGGAAGCACTGTCTTGCGTTACCGATAGAGCCACATGTTTGGCAGAAGCTTCGGGCAGGTTAATAACCTGTCTATGGTTTTGCTCATCTGTGACAACGGCACGCAACGTTTCTTTTTCTTCTGCCTGAATAAAGAAAGAACCTATTCCTCCATGTTCACTCCGGAGTTTGGCTACAGTATCGTTGTTCTGGTTCAGCACATACCCGTTTATGTTGATTATCTCTCCGGTGTTGGTTTCGGCTTTAAATGCCACTTGTTGCCTTACGCCGGCAATCAGGTGTCCACCCTCGGGATAGAAGCCTACCGTATATTCGTAACCGACCGACAGGTATATTCGTTTGCGAAACACCGATTCTCCTTCGTACAAGGTGAGGTAAACATAAGGTTCCACTCCCTCTTCCTGTTTAGGCAATTTAAATCGTATTTGTCCGGCAGCATTGGTCTTTGCGCGATGAAATTTATTTCCCGATTTCTTCGATTGTATCATATACTCTACCCGGGAGCCAGAATATGGAGTCTTTTCTTTACGCAGCAGGGTGAGGATGATGTATTTTTCATTATCAGGCCCTTGTTCGTATTCCACTTGCGCCGAGAGTAGAGCTGTGGCATTGGCATATACAGGTATCTGCTTGGTGTAGAAGAACTCTTCGTCCTGGTTCCTCATATAATTGGTGTAAGCCCTAATCTGATAATCAGCCTCTTCTATGTCCTTTGTCAGAGCAATGAAATTGGTGAAACTACCATTTTCTTCCATCAGTTTCTTGCGCTGAATTATTTTATTCTTCTTGTTTACCAACTCCACATACACAAATCGACTTTGCGCATCGCTATTTTTGTGCGTCCGTGCGTTCACCAGGTAACCTTTCAGCCAGATGGTATCACCTTTCAGATAGAATGGCTTGTCGGTATGAAAGTACACTTTTTCTTGATATGGCATCTCCGCTTGCTGAGCAAACAGGGATAGCACTGAATAAACTGCCAGAAGACATGTGGTTGAGATTCTTTTCATGGTATTTTAATTTTTAGATACTATTTCTTTCAATAAGGTATCGCAAGATATGATAATCTCCCCAAACAGGCTTTAACAATCGTCTCAAATACTTTAGGAAACCTGATTTTGAGTTAATACTTCAAGCTTTTGAGATAATACTTCAACCCCCTCAACGGCTTATTTCCTACTTTTGCTTTAGTTATGCGAATTAGGAGTTAGAGGAGTTATCACCGTACCAAAGCCGGGTCAAAGCCGTACCAACTCCGTACCTTCTCCGTATAAAGGTACCCTTAACCGAATTTGGTACGGACTTGGTACGGAGATGATAGTGTGTGATGCCGCCTGCATTATTCATAGCGCAGGAGTTAGAGGAGTTTTAACTCCTGATTCGCTTTAGTTATTAACCCTGTGGATAATACTATGAGATAAAAAAACAAACTTGTCCGACAGACAATAAGAAAAACACAATTCTATGAGGAAATACATTCCAACTCTGATTACTTTATTGGTAACATTGAAGATAGCCGCCCAGAACAATGAGAACCTGTACTTCTCTAATCTGAACCTGAAAGACGGACTGTCGCAAATCTCTGTTCTTAAGATATTCCAGGATACTAAGGGCTTCATCTGGTTTGGTACGCGCAACGGACTGAACCGCTACGACGGAAGCGAGTTCGTGATTTATAAACACGACCCGAAGGATACGGTAAGCCTAAGCGATAACCATATCCAGGCGCTTGCCGAAGACCGTGACAGGAACCTGTGGATTGGTACAGCCCGTGGACTGAATAAGCTGGACTTAAAAACGAACCGTATCAAGCCCTTTGTCAGTGAACGCTACGGAGTTCTTGCCAAAAGCGAGATACGCTGCCTGTTTGTCGACTCCCGCAACCGCCTCTGGGTAGGAACGCCTAAAGGACTATACCTTTATATATATGAAATGGACGTCTTTCAGCGCATCGACCTCAACGGGAAGATTAAAGACGAACCGGTTTCGGTGATTCATGAAACAAGGCATCACCAGATATTAATAGGAACCGGAACCAAGGGATTGTTTGTTTGTGACATGAACATGAAGATACAGCGGCAACTCAACACCCAGAGCCGGGGACTTAGACTGCCGGGCAACGCCATCTCTTCCGTATACGAAGACTCGAACGGAAGCCTATGGGTGGGAAGCAACTTTACCGGACTGTACCGGGTGAATCTGGAGAAAGAAGAAATCATCACTTTCCATAAAGACAATAGTATCTTGGCGAGCAACAGCATCAGGGCTATATCCGAGCTGCAAGGACAGTTACTCGTAGGGACATTCAGCGGACTGTACACGATAGACCTTTCTACCAATTCTCTCTGGAAACATACGGACGCTTCTCTGGAAATGGGAAACCTGAGCCACTTCTCTATCTATTCCCTGTTTGTAGACAGGAGCCTGACCGTATGGGTAGGTACATACGCCGGAGGAGTGAGTTACTCCAGCAGGTTTAATAACCGGTTCAACTTCCACGACCCCGCCACGGTGTTCGACGCATTGTTCGGCATCTACGGTTGCATGCTTGCCACCCCCGACGGGCGCCTGTATATGGCAACTGAAGGAAGAGGATTGCTCGACTATAATCCGGAGAACGGCCAATATCACTACTACCCGATAGACAATGCTTCGCGGCTGCAATATAGCCAGAACATTATAAAAGGGCTTCTGCTGGAAGGAGATATCCTGTGGTGCGGAACAAACAAGGGAACCATCTTTCAGTTTAATACCCGCACTAAACAGTACGCGCCCTATTACCGGTTCCCGAAAGATATGTCCATTTACTCCATGCTTCATACTAAAGACAACAGCCTGTGGATTATATCTTCCGACTCGCGTACCGGAGTGGCGCGTCTGTCTGACAAGAAGGAAGTGCAGACTTCTTTTCCGGTTAACGGCGGGAGGGATAGCTGTGTGTTTACCAGTTCCCGTTGCATATTTGAACTGCGTGACGGGGTCGTGTTGATAGGCACCCGTAACGACGGCCTGATAAAGTATGATATAAACAGGAAAGAGGCCGTTGCTTACAACACGGATAAGGAACAGCCGCACCGGTTGCTTAATAATTACGTAACGAGTATCATCCGCGATTCATCCGGACGTATATGGGTAGGTACATTCGGTGGCGGCATAGCCTTGTATGATGAAGAGAAAGGCATCGTCAAGACTGTAACGAAGGAGCAGGGGCTGATTGAAAATGACATTTGCGCCATAGTGGAAGACCCGGACAGGAACTTCTGGATTAGCGCCAGCAACGGAATCTCCAAGTATAACCCGGATACGGAAGAGTTCACCAATTATAACTCTTTGAACGGTATCGGAATCTACGAGTTTACCCCCCATAGCGGTTCGTTGTTGCCCAATGGCGAAATCTGCTTCAGCGGAAACAACGGCTTTGTAACATTCAGTCCTCAGGAACTGCAATTAAACTCCTTTGTGCCGCCGCTGGTGTTCACCAGGTTGGTTGTCAACAACCACGTGATTGAGCCTGAGGGCGAAACCGGAATCCTGAATACCGTACTGGATGATGTGGAAAAGATAGAACTGAATTACAATCAGAACAACATCTCCATCGGCTATTGCGCCCTGAACTTTGTTTTTGCCCGGCAAAACCAGTATGCCACTTTCCTGAAAGGATACGATAAAGACTGGAATTACATAGGCAACCGCCGCGAAGCCTACTACACCAACCTGAGTCCCGGTACGTACGTCTTCGAAGTAAAGGCTTCCAATAACGACGGAGTCTGGAGCAAGCAGACGCGCAAGATACGAATCACCGTGCACCCGCCTTTGTGGAAAACCTGGTATGCTTACCTGTTCTACGTGGTTGCGTTCATTTCCGTTATGACACTCATCATGTATTACATAGCGAAGAAGCAGAAGTTGGAACGCGAATTGCAGTTCAAACAGAAGGAGAAGTTGCAGTCGGAGGAGTTCCACCAGGCAAAGATACGCATGTTTACCAACTTCTCGCACGAACTCCGCACGCCGCTGACTCTGATTATTGCGCCTTTGCAGGAACTGGTATCCATGTCCGGTTTCTCTTCCGGCGTGAAGAACAAACTAAGCCTGATATCCGGTAATGCCCAACGCCTGTTGCTGCTTGTAAACCAGTTGATGGATTTGCGTAAGAATCAGGAAGGGAAATTAAAACTGCATATCACCAAGACGGACATGAACTCGTTCATGCAGGAGATTTATTATGCTTTCAACCATCTTGCCCTGAAGAAATCCATTGACTTCACCTTCGAGAAGAGCGAAGAACGCATGTCGGCGTGGTTCGATAAATCTATCATGGAAAAGGTGGTTTTCAATCTCCTGTCCAATGCCATGAAGTTTACTCCGGATAAAGGGAAGGTGGTATTTACCTTATCCAAGCGTACTTTTGCCGATTTGCCACGCGAGCGGCAGGACGAACTGGGCAAGATGCCTGATGAAACGAAGTTCGCCTACCTCTCGGTTATCGACTCCGGAAAAGGTATTTCCGGGGAAAGCATGAAGAATATCTTTTCTCCTTTCTATCAAGAAGAAGATGATAACAGGGAAAACGTAGGGACGGGTATCGGATTGAGTCTGACGCGCTCCATTGTGCTTTTGCATAAAGGTGCGATTTCCGTATCCCACAATCAGCCCACCGGCACCGTGTTCGAAGTCTATATCCCAATCAGCCGTTCTGCTTACGATGAAGCGCAACTGACGGAGGAAGAAACCGGGCAGGTGGTGGAGGACGTCATACCTTCGGGCAAGGAGATGCACTTTGATATTGAGAAGAAGTGGACTGTGCTGCTGGCGGAAGACAACGATGAAGTAAGAACCTATGTGAAGGAGTGCCTTGAGCCTTACTTTCACGTATTGGATGTGGATAACGGGAAAGATGCGCTGGCTTTGAGTATGGAGAAGTATCCGGACTTGATACTGAGTGACATCATGATGCCCCGGATGGATGGTTTGGAGCTGTGTTCGCGTGTGAAACAGGACTTGCAGCTTGGGCATATTCCGGTGGTGCTGATGACTGCCAAGTCTATGGTGGTCCATATTAAGGAAGGTTTCTCTATGGGTGCTGACGATTATATTGTGAAACCTTTCTGCATGGATGTGCTGATTTGCCGTATCAACAGCCTGCTGGAATCGCGTGAGAAGTTGAAGAAGTTGTATGGAAAGAAATTCTCTCCGGAGGCGCTGGGGATAGAGATTGTTTCCGGCGACGACCGCTTCACCCAGAATTTCTTCGCAATCATTGAAAAGAACATTTCCAATGCCGACCTGGGGGTGGAAATGATAAGTCAGGAATTGGGTTTGAGCCGCGCCAATTTGTATCGCAAGCTAAAGGCGGTTACGGAGCTTTCGCCGATAGAGTTGATACGTAATAAACGGTTGGAGATTGCAGCCAAACTGTTGTTGGAATCCAATTACTCGGTTTCGGAGATATCCGGTTATGCGGGCTTCAACAGTCATGCCTATTTTACCAATTGCTTCAAGTCGTTCTATGGCTATTCGCCTTCGGAGTGGGCGCAGAAGTACAGGACGAGTGCACCCAAACTTTATTCGCCGCCGGAACAGGAGTTATTATGAGTGTCTGCGGTGAGGGGGCTGAACTCTGCAATCATTGGGTATGATTGTACACTAAGGTCTATAGTCATCTATGCACAGTCCGTACATCAGCCGGGATGAGGTGCTTCATGAACTGAACACTGAGAATTCATATTCGAACACAGAGGCGCAGAGACACCGAGTTTATTTTTCTTTTAAGAAATGAGAGCACACAGAGAGAGGGCGACTACGTCGCAGAGAAAAAACTCTCTGTGCCTCTGCGTCTCTGTGTTCAACAAGAAAAAAGAAACTCTGGGTCTCTGCGCCTCTGTGTTCAACAAGATAAAACCCTCTATGCCTCCGTGTCTCTGTGTTCAACAAGGAAAACCCCTAAATAGCCTGTATTTTATGCCCAATTGGAATAGAATCTTAAATGAATAATACAATATTGAAAGCCATGCTAAGATAAATCACCTATCTTAGCGCAATCTTTTTATTCAATTTTTATACAACATAGATATTAGATAAGTATTATGAAATTTAAAACAGGATTAGTGTCGTTATTGGTGGTATGTGGAGCATGCAGCCCGACAACAAAAGAAGTGAATGTAGTAAAAGACAGTTTTGATTTTGCCGGGCAGCAGTTGATGTATGCCTTTACGCAGATTGACTCGGCCAAAGCAGCCATGCCGGAAGAACAGTTGAAGAGAAAGCCGGTTTCTCCCCGTACGATAGACGACGACGGTACCTTGCGCCTGGTAGCGTCAAGAGACTGGACAAGCGGTTTCTTCCCGGGTGAACTATGGTACATGTACCAGTACACCAACGACGACTTCTGGAAGAAGAAAGCCCAGGAATTCACCGCGGATATAGAAGACCAGAAGACGAACGGCGGAACCCACGATATGGGATTCAAGATGTATTGCAGCTTCGGCAACGGTTATCGGTTGACTAACGATGCAACCTACAAGGATATCCTGTTGGAATCGGCAGCGACACTCATCACACGCTACAAACCCACAATCGGTTGTATCCGTTCCTGGGACCATAGCCGCGACAAGTGGCAGTGCCCGGTTATTATTGACAATATGATGAACCTCGAACTGTTGTACTGGGCGTTTAAGGAAACCGGCGATTCCGTATATTATACTATTGCAACCACACATGCCCGTACTACGATGAAGAACCATTTCCGCGATAACCATAGCTCTTATCACGTACTCGATTATGATACCATCACCGGTGGCGTGCTTCACAAGCATACCCACCAGGGATATAATCATGAATCTGCATGGTCGAGGGGGCAGGCATGGGGACTGTACGGCTATACCATGTGTTATCGTGAAACGCAATTGCCCGAATTCCTTTCACAGGCCGAGAATATAGCTGATTACCTCTTTACCAATCCTGCGATGCCCGAAGATATGGTAGCTTACTGGGACTTTGATGCTCCGGGCATTCCGAATGAACCTCGTGATGCTTCTGCCGCTGCCGTGATGGCTTGTGCCATGTACGAACTGTCCACGTATAATGCCGGGAAGGCGGCACTGTACAAGAAGTGGGCGGATACGATTGTGGAAAGCCTGAGTACCGCCTATCGTGCGCAGTTGGATGGCGATCGTGGTTTCTTACTGCTACACAGCACGGGAGCGCACAACTTTGAAAGGGATGTACCGTTGGTTTATGCCGATTACTATTTCCTAGAGGCTCTGCTCAAGAAGGCTAAGTTGGAGAAGGAGGGGACGGCGATATTGTGAGAATTATGAATGATAAATCAGGTAACGCTGCTCCCTTATCACCTGCAATATAAGCAATTCTTTAGATGCGGATGACGCAGATGACGCAGTTTTTTAAATGCTGCGCTACGTTACTCCGTCAGGAAGATAAAAGAGAGCTGCGTCATCCGCGTCTAAGAGCCTGTTTAAATTTTGCTCAGTGTTGTTTTGAGAGTTATTTTCGAGGATGTTTTTCTGTTTTTATGAGGAGCATAGCGGGCTATGTGACGAGTAAAAAGAGGAAAACAGACCGAAAATAAGCTCAAAACAAGCTGAATAAAAAACTTTTTGAGGAAAATTAAACAGGCTCTAAATAATTATAGTAGAAACTAATTATGAACATTCACTATAGGATTATGAAACAAACAGGTATTTTATTTTTAGGTATATGTGGATTGCTCACTATTTCATGCGCATCGGACATGGATAGTAAAGAGTACGTGAAGAGTGTTTTGCAACAGGGTATATTGGAGCGCGCTGCGCTGAACATGAAGGAAGAGCCGGTGACGGTTACTTCCTTCATCGCAGAGCGCAGTGCGGGAGATATACATGACTTTTATTCGGAAGGCGATTACTGGTGGCCGGATACATTGAATCCTAACGGGCCTTATATCCGCAGGGATGGCGAGACTAATCCGGATAACTTTGTGGCTCATCGCCATGCCATGGTACGTTTCAGTTCGATAGTGGGGAATCTGACTTCCGCCTATCTGCTGACACAGGATAAGAAATACGCGGATGCGGCTATAACGCATGTACGCGCATGGTTTGTGAACGAATCAACCGGGATGAGTCCTAACTTGCAATATGCGCAGGCTATCAAAGGCGTTGTTACGGGTCGCGGGGTAGGCATTATCGATACGGTGCATCTGATGGAGGTTGCCCAGTCCCTGTGGCGGCTGGAAGAAGCCGGGGTGCTTTCAAAGGATGACGTCAAGGCCACTAAGCAATGGTTCTCCGATTATCTGAAATGGATGTCTACACATAAATATGGTGTAGATGAAATGAATGCGAAGAATAATCACGGTACTTGCTGGGTGATGCAGGCGGCTGTCTTTGCCCGTTACACCGGTGATAAGGATATGATGGATTTCTGCAGGAAGCGTTATAAGGAAGTACTGTTGCCCAGGCAAATGGCAGACGACGGAAGTTTCCCGTTGGAGACTGAGCGTACCAAACCTTATGGTTACTCTCTGTTCAACCTGGATGCGATGGCGACAATATGCCGGACGCTTTCGGACAAGGATGATAATCTGTGGGCTTATACGGTGGGAGAAGGTCGGAATATGCAAAAGGGTATTGATTTCATATATCCATATATCATTGATAAGGAGAGTTGGAGCTATCCGAAGGATGTAATGTATTGGGATGAATGGCCTGTTGCCCATCCTTTCCTGGTATTCGGTGCTTTGCAAACGGGTAATGCGGATTGGTTGTCTACGTGGGGACGGTTGGAGCATTTCCCGGTGACGGATGAGGTGGTACGTAATCTGCCGGTACGTAATCCGGTGATTTGGATTTAGGAAAAACAAATAGCATGAGAAATCTACGAAAGATAATTGTAATAGCCGTATTACTGCTGTCTGCCTCTGTTCAGGCAAGCAATACGGATGAGTTGGCACGTATCAAACAGAACTATGCCCGGATGTTGGTTCCTTCGGGTACGGATGCGTTTGGTTTGTTATCTATCCTTTCGTCCATTACGCCGGAAGAAGAAATGTCGGATCAGGTTGTAGTGGAATTGCATCAACGTTATCCTTTCGACTTGAAGAAGATAAAAGTATATCTGTCTTCTTTTACGAAAGCAGGAACATGGCCTGATATTAATTATGATGATAAGAAACGTTCCGGATGGGAACCTAAAATACACGCAGAACGTATCCTGGAACTGGTAAAACTGTATAATTCAAAGCAGACTTCCTACTATCATTCTCCGGAAGTGGAAGCCGTTATCCATAAAGCGCTGGATTACTGGTTTACTGCCAAACCGGTGTGCCTGAACTGGTGGTATAATCAGATAGGTGTGCCCAAAACATTGGGTACGGCTTTTATCCTGTTTGAAGAGAAGCTGACTGCTGCGGAAAGAGAAAAGGCGGTAGCCGTGATGGAGAATGCCAAGTTCGGTATGACCGGACAAAACAAAGTGTGGCTTGCCGGAAACGTGATGATGCGTGCATTGTTGCAGAATGATTATGCGCTGGTAAAAACGGCGCGCGATATGATTGCCTCCGAGATTGTGACAGGTGGAGAGGAAGGTATAAAAGACGATTGGTGCTTCCACCAGCATGGCGCCCAGCAGCAATTCGGTAATTACGGACTCTCGTTTGTTGCGGGAATGAGCTTCTTCTCCGGACTCTTCTCCGGAACGTCGCTGACCTTCGATGAACAGCAACTGGGTATTCTGAGCGCTTTGATAAACAACGGATACCGCTGGGTTATCTGGAAAGGAATGATGGACGTGAATGCTCTGGCACGCCAGTTGTTCCATCATGCGCCGGTACATAAAGCGTTGAGCCTTGCGTTTGCCGCTTCGGAACTGGGCGGAGGGGAATGTGGCGAATGTACATCTGTTGCTACCGCTCTTCTCAGGGATAATTATCCGGCGCCCGAAGTGAACGGACTTGTAGGCAATAAGAGTTTCTGGCAGTCGGACTATACAATTCACCGCCGCCCTTCCTGGATGGCTTCCATCAAGATGGCCTCCGACCGTATAATTGGAGCAGAGATGATGAACGGCGATAACATGAAAGGGTATTATATGGCGGATGGCGCTACCTATATTTATAAAGACGGTAAAGAATATCTGGATATCTTCCCCCTTTGGGACTGGCGGAAACTACCCGGAGTCACAGCCTTTGAGGATGATGCGCCGATGCCGTTGATTAATAACTACCGGCCCCGTAATAAAGGAACTTTTGTCGGAGCCGTTTCGGATGGACAACAAGGCATGGCGGCAATGGAGCTGAATCGTGCCGGAATAAAAGCTCATAAAGCATGGGTGTGTGCCGGGGATTATGTTCTTTGTCTGGGGGCTGACATACAGGCGGACAGCAATCTGGTGGTGACGACTTCCATAGAGCAGTGCCACAGGAACGGAGAATTGCTGTCGTGGGAGAACGGGCGGTGGAATACCGTAACAGCCAAACATACTGCCACAGGAAAAGAGCAACGTTTCTTCCATAACAATGCAGGCTATATCGTATGGGGTAATCCTCAGGAAGTTGTGGCGGAATCTGCTGAACGTACCGGGCGCTGGTATGACGTCATGCAAATGTATCGTCCGCAAGAGGTACGCGGTGAAGTGACTGCTATTTACCTGAAGCACGGCGCTTCGCCCGGGCAAGGCGCATATCAATATGTGATATTGCCGGCAACGGACAAGAAGAATGTGGCGGCTTTTAATCTGTCGGATATCTGCGTGCTTCGTAATGATGCTGCTGTGCAGGCGGTTTATACCAAAGGAGATGAAACCTGTTGGGTCACCGCTTATCAGCCGGTGCAACTGACGGTTACCAAGGACATGGCATTGAATATTCAAACTCCGGGAATTTATATGATACGGAAGCAATCGTCCGGACAATGTATGATTAGTTATGCCGATCCTACTCAGCAAAGAGATGTGGCAGAGCTTGAACTGAACCGGAAGAAAGTGCGTATTGATTTGCCCGGAGGAAAAGAAAAGGGGAAAACAGCTTCCATAGAGGTGGTAATTCGTTAAAAAATACAGCTTGAGTCATTATTTCAAGTGATTGAAATAATATTGTAAGCCTTGTTTGTATTCATAGCCTACTTTTGCGAGAAACAAATGTAGTGTATGAATAACAAACAAGGCTTTTATCTTAGGATTTAGTAGTGCATAAACTACTACGTAGTAATGACCCAACTACTACTAAGTAATTGACTAACTACTACTAAGTAATTGACTAACTACTACTAAGTAATTGATCAACTACTACTAAGTAATTGACTAACTACTACCGGACACCCTCGCCGTCAAGATTGACATATCGTATTTTTAGTCTCCTGAGAATGCGATATTTCCGCCCGAAGGCAAGAACGGTTGGAAATATCGAAGTGAAAATCTGTATCTGGCTGATATATAGCATGATATCGAAATCCATACATCTCTAAAAAATCTGGAAGTCTCTTCCGGAGGAGTGTTAGTGGCTTATTTCTACCGGATATGTAAGGCTCTTGTACGGAACATGTATGGTTCGGGTTAGTTGTGAAGAAGCTGCCTTCTTCGTCTTTTTGTAAGTATGTATTGGCTAAGTTTATGTATAACCAAATAATAACGTGTATGAATAGAGTGAAAAAACTTGTAGGTGGAATTGCTGCTATGATGCTTTGTATAAGCATATCCGCCCAAACAAAACTACCGCCCGGCTGGCAATCAGGTCATGTGAAGATTAGTAAGAAAGGAGAATTGACTTACTACCCCGACAAACAGGGTAATACAATTCCTGATTTTAGCCGCGTTGGATACCATCATGGCAATAAGTCGATTCCTGATTATCCGGCAACAAAAACCGTGTATCCGGTAGAGAATGGCGATAGTCGTCAACGCATCCAGGATGCGATAGATGAAGTATCGCTCATGAAACCGGATAAAGACGGGCATCGCGGAACGATTCTACTAAAGCGGGGAGTGTACCGTGTTCACGGAACTATCCGTATCAATGCGAGTGGAGTGGTTCTGACCGGTGAAGGTGATAATGTGAACGAAACCCGCCTGCTGGCTATCGGCAAGCAGCGTTTTCCGTTGATTCAGGTATCCGGCAACGGCAGAATGGAAGAACTCCCCGGAACAAGAGTGAAGATTACGGACGCTTTCGTACCGGTAGGTACACATTCGTTCAACGTCTCTTCATCTGCGGGTTTTAAAGTAGGCGACCGTGTCATTGTCTATCGCCCCGGAACCGATAACTGGATACATGATATTAAAATGGACCAGATTGTGGAGCGCGAAGGAACCCGTCAATGGACAGCACGGGAGTACAACCTTTCTTTTGAACGTGAGATTGTGAAAATAGAAGGTAATCGCATCTATATTGATAATCCGGTGGTGATGCAGATGGAAGATAAATACGGAGGCGGCGAAGTGTTTAAGTATTCCTTTACTGGTAGGATTAGCGAAGTCGGAGTGTCTGATATGTGTTTGGAATCTGAATTTGAGCATTATGAAGACAGTGAGCACGGCTGGATTGGAGTTCAGTTTGATAAAGCGGAAGACTGCTGGGCGCGTAATATTACCTGCCGCTATTTTGGTTATTCTGCGGTAAGCTGTGAACGTTATGCGAAGAATGTGACGGTAACAGATTGCCGTTGCCTGGAGACAAAGTCCGTAATAACCGGTGGCTTGCGTTATTCCTTTAATAACTGTGGCCAGCAGAATCTGTTTATGAACTGTCAGAGTACGGAAGGTCGTCACGATTATGTGACGGGCGCCCGCGTGTGTGGCCCGAATGTATTTTATAACTGTACCGCCTCGCAGACTTATGCCGATATCGGTCCTCATCATCGTTGGGCTGTCGGTACCCTTTATGATAATGTGATAACCGATGGTGAAATCAATGTGCAAGACCGCGGAAAGATGGGAAGCGGTCATGGATGGTCGGGGGTTACCCAGGTTCTTTGGAACTGCCGTGTGAAACGCGCTGCCGTACAAAGCCCCTGGACATCGGGCTACAACTATAGCTTTGGCATGAAGGGTGAAAAGTATCCGGGAGTATTTAATGACCGTCCGGATGGTATTTGGGAAGGGCGGAATGAGAAGAACGTTTTTCCCCGCTCACTTTACATTGCCCAATTGATGGCTCGCCATAAGGGTATGGACTTGCGAATACTCATTAAATAGATGACTGATGAGCTAAAACGGAGTTTTTATTCGTTTTGAGATATATTTTATAGCATTTGATACAATCTTTAAATACCGTTTGAAGAAAATATCGTTTGTTTGCAGCTAAGTATAGAACTCGAAGTTTAACTTTAAAAATGATGAATTAATATTATGTGAAAAACAATTAGAAGAAGAAACATCCAAATCCTTTTAGATTGTATTATTCTTGCTTAACTATTAACGAAGTGATAACTACTTTATAACTACTATAGTATGAATAATACATGTTCGTAAAATGTCTTGTTAATTTAAGTTTAATTTAAAAAAGCAATTTGATGAAAAAGAAAGAACACGAATTAAAATCGCTATTGCTGCGATTATTTTTAGTCATTTTCTGTGCCGGTTTCATGGCAAATGTACAGGCGCAGAATATAACTCAGACAGGTGTTGTGCTGGATCAATTGGGAGAACCTATGATTGGTGTAACCGTTCAGGTTAAAGGTACGGCAACCGGAGCCATAACTAATATTGATGGCAATTTCTCAATTTCTTGTTCCAGTGGGAATACGTTAGTCTTCTCTTTTATGGGATATAAAACAGTAGAACATAAAGCTACCGGCCAGAAGCTAAAAATAGAAATGGCGGAAGATGCTCAGGCTCTGGAAGAGGTGGTCATTGTAGGTTTCGGTACAGTGCCTAAGGCACATATTACCGGCTCAACGTCTTCTGTTGATGCTAAAGCTCTGGAAGAGAAAAGTCCGGTGAGCGTATTTGATGCTTTGCAAGGAGCAGCTCCGGGTATGCAGATTACGTCTAGTTCGGGTGCTCCCGGCGCTTCTGCTTTCGTATCCGTACGTGGTGCCTCTACATTTAGTGATGCCGGCGTAGCTCCTTTATATGTGGTAGACGGGGTAATTGTAGAAAGTATTGATGATATTTCCCCAAGCGATATTAAGCAAATAGACATCATGAAAGATGCGGCTTCTGCTGCCATTTATGGTGCACGTTCTGCAAACGGTGTGGTTTTGATTACTACTAAATCGGGAGAATCCGGCAAACCTCGTGTGGATGTCAGGTATCAACATTCATTCTACAATGCGGCAAGAAAGCTTCCTCAGGTGAATGCTTTCGAAAGCCGGTTAAGTATGGCGGCAACTGATTTGGCGAACCCCTCGAAGACACTGGAAAAATTCTCGGCGCGTACCGACTCCGTAGGTTTACAGTATAGTACAAACTACTTCTACCAAGATCTTTTGTTCCGTACAGGTAGCCGTGATGATGCCAACGTACAGATTAGTGGTGGTTCAAAAGGTTTTGTTTACCGTGTATCCCTGAACTATTTGGGGCAGAAAGGTATTATGCTGACTTCTTATAATGACACTTATACCGCCAACTTAAACGTTGATTACGAACCGTGGAAGAATATAAAGTTTACTACACGCGTTCGTTTGTCACATAATAAAAAGAATAATATCAAGGAAGCCGTATTTCAGGATGCTATGCGCCGTGACCCGGATATGATTATCTGGTATCCTGACGGTGAACTGATTCCCTATTATTCGTCCGGCGGTCGTCGTAATCCGATTGCAGAATTGGAACAAAAGTTAGATGAGAACAGCAGATATACCGGTAGTTTCTATCAAGGACTGGCTTGGACTTTTACACCGTGGCTAAGATTAGATGCCAATATATCAGCCAACTATGAATCGACCCGCCGCCTGCAATTCTCTTCCAAATACCTGGAAGGAAGCGACAACGGTAAAAACACGGGCGCCGATTTGAATGAACAGAAATGGAAATACGCCGGTGAAGCTTATTTCAACTTCAACAAAGAATTTGGAGACCATTCCGTAAGTGCAATGTTGGGTACAAGTTTTGAGACTTCTAATCAACTGGCATATAAAATAGGTGGTAGCTACTTTATTTCCGAAGATATACATTATATGAATCTGGCTACTATTAAGGATTTACCCAATGTATATACTACCGGTTGGGATGAATCGACAGTTGGTTTCTTTGGCCGTGCCGTATATAGTTGGAAGAGCCGGTATATTTTGACCGCTCTTATTCGTCAAGATGGTTCTTCCAGGTTCGGTGTTAACAGCCGTTGGGGAACTTTCCCATCTGTTTCGGCAGCCTGGCGTTTCTCGGATGAACCTTTCATGCACTGGGCTTCGGATATACTGACCGATGCCAAGTTACGCGCCAGTTATGGTATTACCGGTAACGATAAAATTGGTCGTTATGAATCTCAGACTACGTATGTTTCCGGTGCACAAAGTTATAATGGTGTAGGAGGTGTAGTTCCCAACAGCAAATATGGAAATCCGGATTTAAAGTGGGAAGAAACCAAACAGACTAACGTGGGGTTGGATTTGAGTTTCTTAGGCGGACGCATTATGTTCGTTGCCGATTACTATGTGAAGCAGACCAGCGATTTATTAGCAGACCAGAATTTACCTTATACAACCGGTTATAATAATATGCGTGTAAATCTTGCAAGTATTGAAAACCGGGGTCTTGAACTTTCGGTTACAGCAGTGCCGATAAGAACACGTGACTTTAACTGGAGCACAACAATTAACTGGTGGACAAATAAGAATAAAATTACAGACCTGGCACGTGAAGACTATATCACCGGCGGAGCCTGGATGGTAGCCAAAGGACACGCTGCCGGCTTGTGGTACGGATATGAAAACTTAGGTGTTTATCAGTATAACGCCAGCAATGCCTGGACAGAGGATTATTCTACTCGTTTGATTCCGGTATTTGAACGTGATGATAATGGTAATGTCATTATCGGTTTGAATGGTCAGCCGACTTTAATTAAATACACAACCCCGGATGGTAACGATTATACCGGTGTGGTTGGTCAGATGAAAGCGAACGGCGTTATTGTTGGTGGTGGTGATGTTATTTGGTATAATAAGCCGGATGAAAATGGTAAATATGATAATGAAATCAACACCAATGACCAGAAGATATTGGGAGATGCTAATCCTGACTGGTATGGCTCATGGAGTAACTCTTTCACTTATAAAGACTTCTCCCTGTCAATGAACTTCTATGCCAGTTGGGGAGGTCAGATATGGAATGACTTGAAACGTTATTATTCGTCTTGGGGTGGAAATACTCATAAGCAAACACCTGAATATGTTATTCAAGGATGGAAATACCCGGGTGAAATCACTAGCTGGTACGCTTTGGACTCCAGACAGCGTCAGACCAATAATCATACTATGAGTTTGAGCAACCAATTCCTGGAAGATGCAACCTTTATCCGTTTAGCAAATGTACGTTTGAGTTATAATGTAAATAAGAATATCCTGAATAAAACACCGATGCGTAGTGTGCAGGTATATGTATATGGTAATAACTTGGTGACTTGGACTAATTACTCAGGCTTCGATCCAGAATTGCAATGGAGTGTATTAACTCCGGGCAAAGATTCTTCAAAGTATCCGCGTAATCGTGAAGTGGGATTTGGTTTCAATGTTGGATTCTAAAATAGAAAAATAAGATGAAGAAATATATATATATAGCTATAGTGGGAGTTTTGACATTATCAAGCTGTGATGACTTTCTTAATAAAACTCCTTTATCGGACTTGGCACCGGATAATTATTTCCAGGATAAGGCTGAAATGAGTAATTGGAATGCCGGGATATATGATGCATTTCAAAGTGCGCTGAATCAGAAACAAGTACTTTATGGTGATGTACGTTCTGATAATGTGAGTAATTCCGGTTATGCAGCGACCTGGATTTATATGAATGCCATTACTCCCCAAAGAGGAGAATGTAGTTGGCAGGATTTCTTTACGACAATCACCAGAGCCAATGTCGGTATTGAGAAATATCCTACTATTCCCAACATACTGGAATCAGAATATGCGCCGTATATCGGTCAGTGTTATGGTATGCGTGCACTTATGTATTTCTGGGGAACCCGCGTATGGGGAAAAATGCCTATAATTACTAAAACCTGGGATGGTTCACTTAGTAATATCAATGTGCCCCGTGCATCATTAGATGAAGTAAAGGAACAGATATTGAGCGATATTGAACAGGCTATCAAGTATTTTACCATTCAAAATACATCTGACAAATACTATTTGGGATTAGGTTCCATGTATGCTTTAAGAACAGAAGTATATATGTGGTATAAACAATACCAAGATGCTTTGAATGCTTCCGACTATTTTATTGGGAACAGCAACTATAAATTAGCAAACGGAGAAGTTGAATGGAAACAAATGTTTGAAAATCCGACAGGTTCCAGCGAGGTTCTCTTTACTATGAACTGGGATCTTGAAGCAGATGGTGCGAATAGTGGTTGGCCCGGACAGCTGGGCGCTTCGAATACCAATAATGGTTATCAGATGTCTTATGAAATCTTCCGTGAATTCGTTGACCGGTTGTATTCGGGAGAAGGAGCTGATAGCCGGTTCTGGAACACGGTTGATACCGTTAGGTTGTATTATGGCAATCAACGGTTGCCCATAGCTTATGCAACTTACAATGTATCAGGTATATCAAAATGTATAAAATATAGCACGGTTGATCCTAGTAGGGTATTTGATTCTGCCAATCAGATTTATCAGTCACAATATTTAGTATTGAATACAACTGATAGTAATCATAAACTAGTTCTTTCACGTTTGGCGAATGTAATGCTTCTCCGTGCGGAAGCGCTTAACCAACTGGGACGTGGTGACGAAGCGTTGGATATCGTAAATACAATTCGTTCGCGTTCCGGATATATGAAAGATGCTAAGACCGAAGTTCCCGCAACTAATAAAACTGCTGTTGAGAGTTTAATCTTGCTTGAACGGCAATTGGAATTCTTTGGTGAAGGACAGCGTTGGTTTGACTTAATGCGTACGGATCGTTTGATACCCGTAATGGAACCTATTTATTCTGCACGTCAGGAAGCTGCCGGTGTAACAGTAACAGGTTTTGGACACGAAGGAACTAAATACTGGCCGGTATATTATCGGGAATTTGAGTCAAATTCAGCTTTAGATCAGAACCCTCCCTATACCATACGTTAGTTTAATTTGAAGTGTAACACTAAAATAAGAGAATATGAATCTAAAAAATATAAAAATAGTATTGTTCTTGTTGGCTTTTCCATTAGTTTTCACTGGTTGTGAACTTTTTGGACTCGACTTTCAAGACTCGTATGATTATGACTATAAAGCCGGTATCCCCAGTAACAAAGTCAATATGTCAACGTATGATTTTATAAAGTCACGTCCCGATATCTTTTCTATTCTGCAGGAAGCAATCGACTTTGCTAAACTTGAAAATGAATTCAAGCAACCGAATGCTACCTATATTTTGCCAACAAATACTGCATTTACTTCGGAGACGGCTACCGATTTGAGCTATTTTCAAACTCATAAGCTGGAAGCTTATGATGAAGAACTTGGCTTAACTTACTTGTATGCGCCTTCGTCTATGACGGTTTATCCGGTACAGCAAGTGAAGGATTTTCTGCTTTATCACATTGTGGTAGGTAAATATACCCATACCAATATGCCCGCCGAACCTACCTGGTACAGTACATTTGCCGCAGCTGATACAGCAAAAGTCAATTTGTATATCCTCAAGGATCGTAATCCGAATATTGTATTTAATAACTTTGATGGTCATTATAAATCAACAATTAAGCCTCGTACGGCTAATCTTTATTCTGATGACGGGTCGTATATTCATGTGATTGATAGCTGGCTTGACCGCCCTACCGCCAAACAGATGAATTTAAAATAACTTTTAAAAAACGATGATTATGAAATATATATATCAATTATTTATCGCTTTATTTTGTACCATAAGTTTTGCAAGCTGCGGTGAAGATGAATTTCTGGAAATAGATTCATTAAGTGCAGATGGCAATGAGTTTTTCTGCAACCAGAAGGTTAAGGTTTGGATGTGTGTAAATTCCAGCGATTTATGGCATACAGATTACGAGTGGGATTGTGATGGTGGTATTTTAACCCAGCCGCAAGGACTGAGTGAAATGACTTGGAAAGCGCCAAGTGTTCCCGGTGTTTATACCATAACTTGTAAGGCAACTGTTGGCGGGAAATCGCAGGTGCGTTCACATAAAATGTATGTGTCCAGCTATTATTTCGAGAAGTTTGAAAAATCCTCTCACTCTTTCACACTTCAAAGTAGCAATACTAACTCGTTAAAGAAAGAAGCGAATGGAAATCAATACTTGCAAATCAGAGTGAACTCGGCGGCTGAAGTAAAACGTTACGTACGCCGTGCATTTGATGATGCAAGTTTGTACACACCATTCAGCACGCGCCTGAAATTAGGCTTTGAAGAGAATGTACCCAATACTCAAAAAGTAAAAGTTGGTTCAAAGGAAGAAAATGCTGTGTTGGAATATCGTTGGAATCTACGTTCCGACCCTTCCAATCAAAATGCATATATAAATCAGATTCGTATGTTATGGTATCCGTCGACAGTGACGGACGAGTATCCTTCTGTTCCCAATGGAGGTACTACAGTAGAAGGTACTACGGACTTCAATGTACAATTGATTGCTCAATATACAAGCGCCACCGGAACAAAGGTTACCCGCAACGAATATCATAAGTTGAATACAATGAATACTTTTGTAGCCAAAGAATACAAGACCGTATCTATGAGTGTAGACGAAAATGATAAATTGCTTGCCCATGTAGCAGGTACGGAAGTATTGAATAGTGACATTGTTGCTAACCTGCGTACGGAAATGCAATGCGAGGGAAGAATGTCCATCAATAATTGGGAGATTTATTTTATCAATGGTAACGGTGGTAGAAATATTCCATTAATGTATATGGACGATGCTTACGGCTCGAATACTGAGATATTGAGATAATTCGTATAATTAAGAAGCTGTACCAAAAGTTTAAGTCTACTATCTTTCATCCGCAGATAACACAGATTGCGCGGATTTATTAAAACCGAATCTGTGTTATCTGCGTAATCTGCGGATGAAGAATATCTTTTTGATAGTGTACTTTACTTTTGATACAGCTTCTTTTCTTATTAAAATAGTTGCTATGTTCAAGAGATTATTCTTTGCTATTTTGCTGTCATTCATGTTTCTTTCAGCTTCGGCTCAGGATTTTAGAGGAGTCATCATGAATCGTAAACAGCAACCTCTGAAAGGTATGAAAGTATGGCGTAAAAATACGACAGAAAGTATTAAGACAAATAAGATGGGTGTGTTCGCATTCCCCGGTTTGTTATCTACGGACACGTTAGTGATTTCTATTTCCAGAAAAGAAGAGGCTGTTATTCCGGTGAAAAACCTGAAAGAAGTATCTATCAAAATTGAGAAAAAGTTCTTTGTGTTATATGACGGGCAGAAAGAACAGAAGAAAGAATACAAACGAATCATTCGTGCCGCTATAAACTCAAATATACTAACCCGTGAACAAATACTGAAGCTATCCGCCAGTTCCATTTACGATGTGCTTAAAGGTAATATCCCGGGTGTGATGGTTTACAATGGAGATAATGGCCAACAGGTGTCTATTCGTGGAGGGAACTCTCTTGAACTGGATGTTGAACCTCTGTTTGTTGTAGATGGCATTCAATATGAAAGTAGCAGCGCTGTCGACGCCAGTGTCTCTGTCAATGACATTGAAAAAATAGAAGTCCAAAAGGAAGGGGCGGGCTATGGTATGAAAGGTTCTAATGGGGTTATCATTATTACAACGCTAAAGAAGTAGATACTTCAGTAACCATCCTGTTACTATACATATTACATGAAAATAATGAATACAGATGAAAACACAATTCATATCCTTATGTATCGGGAGTTTATGCTTCATCGGCAACTGTTCTCTTAATGCGCAGGAAAGTTGGCAATCGCAACTTGTTGCTCAGGATGAAACCGGGATTCTGACTTACAGGAAAGATAAAGATGGTTTTATTATCCCTGATTTTAGTCAGGCGGGTTACAGGAATGGAAAAGATATTCCCGTGATTGACTTGCCGGAACGTACAATCACTATCCACCCTTTGGAAGATGAAGAGGCTGACAATACGCAACACATACAGAAAGCTATTGATGAAGCAGGAAAATATGTATTGGACGCAGAAGGTATCAGGGGAGTCGTATTACTGAAAGCCGGACGATATAATGTTGACGGAACTTTAAATCTGACTTATGACGGAGTCATTTTGCGTGGCGAAGGCAATTGTTTTTCCGGCAATGATTCTACTGTCCTTTATGGCAGGAATGCCGCTGAAAAGGCAAAACGTCTTATTCTAATGGGAAATTCATCGGCGCACAACTGGGGAAATGGAAAAGGAAATAACCAGACGAATGTTGTAACGCAGAAAGTGATGCCCGGAGATTATTCGTTTCAGGTAGAAAATGCAAGCGCTTATCAGGCGGGTGACTTGATTTGTATCAAGTATCCTGCTACAACCGCCTGGCTGGAAGCTATCTGGTATGGTGGTAATACAAAGCGGAACACGGACGCAAGTATGAAATGGCAAACTAATAATATTGACATTTCATACCATCGCTATGTTGCGAAAGTAGAAGGTAACACTATCGAAGTAGATGCTCCCGTATTCTATACGCTTGATAAACAGTATGCCCAGGCGTATATTTATAAGATTTCAAATCCGGCTACAATTCGGCACAACATAGGAATTGAGAGCCTGCATATCGCTTTTGAGAGAAGTCCGGAGAATTCTACAGCCAATGTCGACCAGAACTGTATTTATATGAGTTCGCTGGAGAATTCATGGGTGAAAGGTGTTTCAATGTCCGGGTTCATTCACGCAGGTATTAAAACGACTTCGACTACACGGAGTACAATTGAAGATTGTTATTCTATTGACCCTTCCGGACTCTGTACAGGAGGTACGTATTACAATTTCGAGAACTATCATCGCTCGCAACTGATTCTATTTAAAGATTGCTATGCTCGTAATGGGCGTCATCACTACCTTTCTAATGGTTGTGCTTCTACCAGTGGTATTGTGATATTGAACTTTCGTTCGGAGTTGTCTCTCGCACAGGCAGAAGGGCATCGAATGTGGTCGCAGGGGATTTTATTTGATAACTGGGCGGAATTGGGAACCATAAAATCGAATGCCGGTAAAATCGGTATGTATCTGCGTGATAATATGGGAAGTGGTCATGGATGGGGAGGTACCAATTGCGTGTTCTGGAATTGCGACGTACAAGAAGGCGCCATTTATCTGGATAAAGTGCCTACGGGACAAAATTATGCCATCGGGTGTACCGCAAAAACCATACGGAGATACCGTGACAAGATAAGTGAATATACGGACGGTTATATGGAAGGAAAAAACCGTGACGGGTTACAACCTGCTTCGCTATATGAGGCGCAAAGGGAAGCAAGAGAAACAACTACCGGAGTAGTACCTGGTACGTTTCAGGAGAATACTCCCTGTATCTTTGTAGAAATGAACAGAGTGAAAGTACAGAGTGAGAAGGATGCGCTGGTATCTATCTATACTACGAATGGGATTCTGGTACAAAGATTTAAGTCTCCCGGTAATGATATGACGAAAAGTGTGCCGCTGAAGAATGATTTCTACATAGTTCGTGTAGAAGTAAAGGGGAAGAAAGATTATACCCGGAAGATACTTGTGAATATGTAGCATATAAGTCCTTCTTCCTGCATGTATTTCACGTATTTTCACCGCATATATAGGGTGTTTACACCATATATATGCGGTTTGCGCACGGGATATATCCCGTTTGCGCACCATATATATCCCGTCCAAGAACCACATATATCCCGTTTAAGAACCACATATATTCCGTTTAAGCACTGTATATCAGTGTATTACAACCAAATCGGTAGCGAAAAACGGAGTGAGAGTAACTTCTACCCTCACTCTACCCTCACGCTTACCCTCACCTATTCAAACGCCGATGAATAAAGGGATACAGAGAAAAAAGTGAGGGGTGAGGGTAGAAATCGCTCGAAACCCTGGGAGGGAGAATTCGTCTCGTGGGACGAGAAATTTCATCCCATGAGACGAAAAAAATCGTCCCGTGAGATGAAAAAAACCGTCCCGTGAGATGAAAGAATTCGTCTCATGGGATGAAAAAAACCGTCTCATGGGTTCTATGACTTATCTTGAGATGCATCAATCATGTGGTTGAGGATTGGGATTTGTATGCGCTTCGTAGACTTTAAAATCGGCCAATTCCAGATTTTCATCTTTAAGCCCATTGTCCGGCCGGTCAGATGCACTTCGCATCTTCCGCCCTAAACTGCGATAAATACCAAACTTGTTACGGATGCTTGTTGCCCCTTTTCTCCATAAGTCAATATCGGAGAAAGACTGGTCGGCAAGTACTTTATTATCACTGATGCGGGTCAACCTGATACGGAATGTACCATGATGGGTATAATGCATCTCGGTTTCAACCTGTATCCATTCGTCTTCAAAGTCGGCAAGTGGCAAGTTGTCTATTATAATCCCTTTGTCAGATGTTTTAGTATCTCCGGTATGGATTACCTGTACACGCTTATTGCCGCCATTCTCGTCACTGCGGGTACTGATGGTGATAAGCGGTGCACCGTTATTGCCTTCTTGCGCTTTGAGTTGATGAAGATGGCAGAACTTTGTGGTAGGTTGAAAACCTTTAGGGATACGGAATTTCCATTCCAACCGTTGCCATTCGTTCCAGTTCCCGTTCAGTCGGTACCAGTTACGATTAGTCTGGCTTTTCATTTCGTTTCGCTGGCGGTCGCTTAATAATCTACCCCGGTCACTGTCCAAAACTTCTGCATTAGCATGGTTCGTGAATTTGAATACATATTGCTGCAAAGCAGAATCAAGATGAACTTCGCAGTGCGTTCCGTCATAATGATCATTCTTTGAGATATTGGGATGTTCGGAGTAATCCCAACCTAAAGCGCGCATATATTCGTGTATAGCATTATAATCTCTTCCGGCTAACTCCGAAGATGCTTGCATGCCGCCTTGAAAAGTATAATCGGAACTTGCAGGAGGAGGTAACCGGGCAGTAGTCTTGTTCTCTAACTTTCCGGAAGCATCCGGATAAGCCCATTGGCTTTTGCCGGTCGGCGCTTGTCCCATGGCGGACAAAGGGAAAAGAAGGCATAGCAGGTAATAAATGTTTCTCATTCTTTCTTATTAATATAATTGATTTGTAGTAGGACAAAGAAAGAGAAAAAAACCGGTCTTCATTATATATATTGTCTCAAATGCTATTATTTATATCTCGAGTCAGAAAAACATTTTATATGCTTATATAAAAGCAAAAGCGGGTGTCTCACAACAACCGCTTTCCAATAAACAATCTATCTTAAATAATTTATGAGGTAATACTATACCTATTGTTAACTAACAGTGGGTTTAAAAATGCCTATAAAATATGTTTTTTAAGTATGACATAATGATACAATAGTTATCCTTTAAGTATATGACAAAGGTATGTGTAATCGCAATACGGAGTTTGCAATATTGTTCCAATTATTATATATATTGTTTCAATTTTCCAATGAAAGGAGAGAGAGGCAAGTATTATGTAATACAAGAATGATATCCGGTTTCTGTAAGTAGCTGTTCATAATTAGTTCATACGATGAATGATAATAGAGCGAACCGGAATCTCAATCCGGTTGCTGCGCAATGCAAGCGATTCTTTAGACGCGGATGACGCGGATTTTTTAAAAAGCTGCGCTACGTTATCTCACCCGGAAGATAAAAAAGAGATCCGTGTCATTCTGCGTTATCTGCGTCTAAAAAATTATAGTATAAACTAATTATGAACATTGACTTATGAATTTAGCCTGCATTATTCATAAGTGTCTCGTCATAAATGAGAATTTAGCGGTGATTCAAACACAGAGACACAGAGGCACAGAGTTCTCTTTAGCACTGCCTTGAACAGAGAAGCACAGAGTTCTTTTCTTTTATAGAACACAGAGACACAGAGGCACAGAGTTTTTTCTCTGCGACGTAGTCGCTCTCTGTGTACTCTTATTCAGGTTCTCTTCTTAAAGGAATATACAAAACTCTGTGTCTCTGTGACTCTGTGTTCAAGACTACAATATGAATAATGCAGGTTAGTAAGCGTAAAAAAATAAGTTGGGACAGTTTTTGATGAAAGAAAGGGACTGTATCCCATCAGTGCCGTCATAATGTGTACCAAGTTATTTTTTAATCATTACTTAAAATATGTAATCCCTTAGTAATACGAACATAATATTCCTGCAACATCACCCTTTTACCTTTGTCCCTCGAAATTTAGTACACACTGTTAATGAGAATAAAGAAGATTTTTTCGTTGGTTTTTATCGCCACACTTTCGGCGACAACTGTTTTTGCACAAAACCCGGATAATGAACTCGAAGAAGGAGTCAATCAGTATGGGGTAAAGGTATCATTGTTTCCGCTACGTTCCACAGCACAAAACAACATTCTGGTGCTGGAGAACAGAGAAAAAGGGTATAAATTCTGGATGGACAACCGTGTTCAGGTTGATGCGGCGCACTATTTTGGTCTGAAAAACGGTATGATTGGCGACGACGGAAAGCCCGTGATGCGCGGCGGTGTGATGATGCGAAGGGTGCGTTTAGCAGCCAAGGCAGAAGTCGGTATGGGCTGGTTCGGGGAGGTTGACCTTAATTTTTCAGACGGTGTGTTCGAGCTTGAAGACGCATATATAGGATATAGGGGCTTGAAGAATTTCGAGTTCAGAGTTGGTAATTTCAAAGAAGACTTTTCGATGGAGGAAACTACCACCTCGCGCTATACCACATTCATGGAGAGAGCGATGGTCGTTTCGACCTTTGCACCCGGACGCCACATCGGATTTCAGGCACGATGGCAACCCCGGCCGTTTGTGAGAGCATCGGTCGGCATCTCGGGACAGTTGGTGGATAACGCCGACACACGCTACAACGTCGAGGAGTTCAACAAAGCCGGTAAAGGAATGGGTGCCAACTACACAGGCAAGGTCGTATGGATGCCTTGGGCAGAAAAAGAATTTCAGGGTCTGCATATCGGCTATAACGCCTCGTACCGTTCTGCACGTAAGACCGACGACGACCGCGACGGCGCCGAAGCCCTTGGGCGTGGTTACGATGGTAACTATTTCAGTACGCGCAACGCCACTTCGGTGAATCGCATCAAATTCATCTCGACCGAATACTACGGCGTGAAGCATGACATATTGCACGGTTTTGAATTGGGCGGCTATTGGAACGGGTTCAGAGCCAGCGGTGAATTTATCCTGAACAACTCCGTGATGAACCCCAATTCGCCCAACCTGTCGGTGAATACAAAAACGAAGACCTTTTACGGTTATTACGCTCAGGCGTCCTACCTGCTTTTCGGCGGCAAACAGCGCTACGACAACTCCCAAAGCGAATTTACGCAACCTACACGAGGCCGTAATTGGGGCGATATTGAGCTTATGGTACGTTTCGACTATCTCAATTTGAATAGCAAAGATATTTTCGGCGGTTCGGGACAGAATATCGGCGCCGGAGTAGTCTACCATATTAATAACAATGTAAAAATGATGGTAAACTGGCAATATTCACAAAACGACCGGTATGCCAACTACAAGGGACGTGCAGTGGTTGGGCTGAACGAGGCGGGCCAACCTACCAAAAACCCTTTGCAAGCGGTAAGCAACATCGGTGTGAGATTCCATACGTTGCAAACCCGCATCGAATTTGATTTCTAAGAAGTTGATAAAAACAATTAGCCTGCATTATTCATACTGTAATTAAAGTAGTTATCACTTCGTTAGTGGTTAAGTTGGTAAATCCGATACTCCGTGAAGCATATAACAAGGCTATCGGCTTTAACTCCTAAGCCAACTTGTTGACTGATAACTCCTTTAACTCCTCTAACTCCTAAAGCATGAATTATTCAGGTTAGAGATAAATTCAAAATAAGTGTCTCGTGATAAATAGTTTGTATTATAAATGAGAATTTAGCGAAGCGGAGCGGAGCAGTGATTAGTGGTTAGTGATTAGTGATTAGTGATTAGTGGTTAGTGATTAGTGGTTAGCAAGACTATCTCTATTCTCCTCCTCCTGGGAGGAGGAGTA